>Ga0196965_1000299_pt1 | contig 33608 bp, 28 predicted proteins | sample S1_20metaG_FD_148668 | JGI IMG/M metagenome (GOLD analysis project Ga0196965, IMG submission 148668) | Soil microbial communities from Anza Borrego desert, Southern California, United States - S1_20 | ecosystem: Environmental > Terrestrial > Soil > Desert | place: USA: California | collected...
CGCCCGCCAGCAAACGGCTCTTCAAAAGGCGGCCCGCATCGAGCGCCAGGCTGGCCGACCACCATCCGCCGAGAGTCTGCAACGGGATCATGGTGGCGACCAGCAGCAGCCAGGCGGCGAACCAGCCGAGATCGAAGGTTCCCCCCAGCGCCGCCGATCCGATCAGCGCCCAGCCGGCGATCTCCGCGACGTAGCTCAGCGCGAAGATGCCGGTCATCGCCGCGACCTTCCTGAAGGCGCCGACTCGCGAAAGCTGCTTCCAGAAGCTCGCCGACGGCGAGAGGCGAAGCACCCAGATGCGTTCGACCTGCAACTGGCCGAGCTGCTCGCGAAGCATCGCGGCACGCACCTGCGGTTCCCGGTCCGGGCCGATCCCGGTCGCCCGCACCAGCCGGTTGATCTCCGGGATCAGCGGGCTTTCCCGCGGCCAGCAAATCATTCCGCGAAGATGCTCGGGATCGCACGGGCGAATGCGAAGGTCCGGCCCCAGCATCTGCGGCTTGCCGCGCCGCCATCCCATCAGCAGGAATACGCCGGCTTTCTCGAACATGCTGTTGCCGATCACCGCCGGTCCGCCGGCGCGCATCACATCGGGGACCCTCGACACCGGCGCCTGGACCATCTTGGCCTCGATCCTGAGGTGCTCGGCGGCCCACTCGAACCAGTCGGCCAGGTTGCGCGTGTAGCCGGCCGCTATCGCCGGAGGGACCTTGACGGAATCGGACGGCAGGCCGCGGCGCAGCCCTGACCGCCGCGAGATCTCTTCCATGGCTTCCCCGACCCGATCGACGGGCCAGAGCAAGGGGCGCATCGCCTCCATCATCCGGGGATCGGGCACGGCCGCGCCGGCTTCGAGGCCCGCATCGGCCATCAGAGGCTCTCGCTGACCTTCAGGCGGCCGTCGGAGAGGGTCAGTCGCCGCCAGAAATCCCCCTCCCACATCCTCTCGCCGAGCTCCGCTTCGGCATCGAGGAGATCGCGATAGCGGGACGCTTTCGCGGCAAGGCTTCGCGGCGCGCCGTCCTCGATGACGTGGCCGTTCTCGACGACCAGCACGCGATCGAAGCTCAGCGTCTCGGCGACGTCGTGGGTGACGCAGAGCAGGGTGACCGGCGCCCACCATTGCCGCGCCTCCGCCAGCAGGGCGCGGCGCTGAGTGCGGTCCATTCCTCGAAAGGGCTCGTCGAGCAAGGCGAGGCGGGTGCCCGGGCTGAGCAGCGCGCGGGCGAGGCGGACTCGCTGCCCCTCGCCGCCGGAGAGCAGCCCGCCGCCCTCGCCGAGCAGGGTCTGCAGCCCCTGCGGAAGCTTTTGCGCGACTCCGCGCAGCCGCGCGGCGGCGATCACGTCGCCGACCTCGAGGGTGGCATCGTCGGCGGCGGCATAAGTCAGATTGTCGAGCAGCGAGCGGTTCCAGATCTGGATCGCGGGATCGATCCAGGCGGTGCGGTGCCGCATGGCTTCGATGTCGCGGGCCTGGGCCTGCTCGCCGTCGATCAGAAGGTGACCGGAAGCGAGCCGGTGCCAGCCCAGCAGAACGCCCAGCAGGGACGATTTGCCCGCGCCCGACATTCCGACGATCGCGATATGCTCGCCGGGCGCGATCGACAGGTCGACCGACTGAAGGATCGTGTGCCCCGCGGCGAGGACGCTGCCGCCGCGAAACTCAAGCGCGACGCCCTGGGCCGGCAGCCCGGGGCGCTTCGTCGCGATCCCGGCGAGCTCATCCGGCCGCAGCTCCTGATCCTCCGGCGCCGCGAGCGGCTCCAGCAAGCGGGCGAGGATGTTGCGCTGCGCCGGATATTGATGGACCAGGCGCGCGATCTGGGCGCCCAGCGCGGGAATCTTGAGGGCCCAATAGACCAGCAGGAGGTCCGAGCCGGTGACCCGGCCGGCCGCGAGGAAATGCGTGAGCAGCATCGCTCCGACGAGCGCCGTCGCGACGATCGCCTGAACCGTGGTGACCAGCAGGGTCAGGTTGATCATGCCCTGGATCGACCTCGCCCATTCGACCAGCAGGCTCTCATGCTCGCCCTGGACGCTCTTTTCGGCGCGATGGGCGCGGACCGGCGCGAGGCCGAGCAGCGAGTCGAGGTAGAAGCTGTTCAGCGCGCCGGCATGGTTGCGGATTCGAAGATCCCGCTCGTTGAGCAGTTGCTGGATGAGGAAGGGGATGGCGAGCGTGGCGAGGGTCAGCGCGGTGGCGAGCGCCCATGCGCCGGGCGCCAGGATCAGCACTCCGACGAACGTAATCGTCAGTTCGAGGATGGTCCGGATCAGGCTCAGGCCGAGACTGGGGACCCCGCGCACGGTCTGTATGTTATGGCTCCGGTCGGCCATGTCGGAGATCGGGCGGCTGTGGAAATAGCGGTCGTTGAGCCGCCGGATCTTGGCGAGCAGCGCCATTCTCAGCCGGGCTTCGAGCTTGCGGCCCCAGCGCAGCGTTCCGAGGCCGGTCGAATATTCGATCGCCAGCAGCACGGCGGCGAAGACGAGCAGCCCCATGGCCGCGAAGAATCTCTGGCCGGGCAGGGCGAGCTGCGCGGAGATGTCGAACAGCCCTCGAAACAGCAGCGCCTCGATCATCGTCGCGCTCACCGCGAACGCGCCGGCCAGCACCAGGGCGAGCGGTGCCAGAAGGCCGTCCTCGCCCAGCATCTTCCACAGCGAGGCGAGCGGAGCGACCGGCTTTTCGGTAAGCGCCGCGGAAAGCTCGAGCGAAAGCGGCCGCCGCTCCTCGGCCAAGGCGGGGTTCCCGGATCTGAGGCCGGAGATGCTGAGGACGATCGCGCCCACGACGGCCAGGGCGCCGCCCGAGGAGGCGGACTCCGGCTCGTGCTCGTAGACCGACCAGAAAGCCTTCGGGATGAGCTTGTCGGTCCGGCCGGCGGCGCGGCTGTCACGGGCTTCGAGGATGAGGCCGCGAAGCACGTCATGAGCTTCGGAGCCGCGCCGGATTCCGTTCTTGTCGATGAGCGACTGGACGAGCCGGGTGCTCGCGTCGAGGGTGGCTACCGGATGCCAGCCGGGATCGGCCAGCGCTTCCGCGACGAGCTCCTCGACCGCCGCATTGGCGATTCCGATGTTCCGAAGCCGCTCGCGCAGCGGGGCGAGAAAGTCGTCGGTCGCGGCCCAGGCGCGCCAATCGGCGGTGTCGACGACCTGCGTGTGCAGGTGGATCTCCTGCTGGAACTGGCGAAGAGTCATCCAGCGCCGCCCCGCGGCCGGATCCATCACCTGGATCCAGCGGCCGTGGCGGCGCCAGGCGACGACGAAATGCAGCGCCGCGCCCCGGTTCACGACCACGATGGCGGGGAGAATCCTCGCGCTGGCGACGGTGACGTGATCGCCCGGAACCAGCGACTGGTCCGCGATCAGCCCAAGGTCGTTGGCGATCTCCTCGATCGTGTCGATGGAGGTTCCGTCGACGTCGGTCTGGCAGGCTTCGCGCAGGCGGCCGAAGCTGACGGGCACATGATAGCCTTCGAGCAGGCATTTCAGCGCGGCGGGCCCGCAGTCCATCATCGACGTCTGGACGACCTCGAACGCGAGCCAGCGTCGCTCCCTCGGCTTGCCCGAAGCTTCGCTCATCGCGCGGCGGCGCCTCCCGGCTGCGCGGCGCCCTCGGTGACCCGTCCGGCCGACCTCAGCAGAAGCTTCGCAGGGGACACCGTCTCGACCCTCACTTCGATCCTGCCCGGAAGCCCGTGGCGAAGGACGAGGCCCCGGGTCGCGTCGCGCCGGATCCTGAACTCGGCGCGAAGCGACTGGTCGCGTATTTCGCCCGCGACCCGGACGGCGGTGGCTTCGATCGTTCCGAACTGCACCCAGGGAAAGCCTTCGAGCCGGAACCGGGCCGTCTGTCCCGGCCGGATCCTGCCGAGCGCCGTGGTCGGATCGAAGTCGGCGATGATCAGCAAGTCGCCCTGGGGAATGATCGTCGCCAGTTTCTGCCCCGGCGCGACATAGGCGCCGGCGCCCAGCGGGCGCATCTCGCCCACGATTCCGGAGACCGGCGCGCGGATCTGATGATTGGCGACCTCGAGGCGAAGCTGCTCGATCAGTTCGCGCGTCGCCGCCACCTCCGCCTGCGTGGCCAGCAGGTCGCGGGTCAATTTCTCCATCTGGACTCGGGTCTGATCGGCATTGACGTTCGCGTCCACTCCGAGCCGCGCCAGCTCCGCCGCGGATATGTCCCGCTCCGATTCGGCTTTTCGGGCGTCCGCGGCGGCGCGAACCGCGTCGACCGCCGCCGATCCTCCGGTCGCGGCATCGCTCTTGATCCGGGCGGCGCTGTCGGCGGCGAACCTCGACGCCGCGTTCGCCCCCTGCAACCGGGCCTGGGCCGCCCTGACCGCGGCCTGAGTGGACCGGTGTTCATTCTCCATCATCCGGCCGAGATAGGCGATCTCCTTGCGCAACGAGGCAAGCCTGGCCGGATAGAGGGGAAGGCGCGCCTGCGCTTCGGCGAGGCGAAGCTGCTGTCGGGTCGAATCCAGCTCGATCAGCACCTCGCCCGCCTGGACCCTCTGCCCGATGACGATCCGCGAACGGGTCAGCCGCCCCGCCAGCAGCGACGAAATCTCGCGCGGCGCGCTGCCGACCTCGAGCCGGGCCTGGCGCGAGACTTCATAGACGGTCACGTTGCCGAAGCCGAACCACAGCAGCCAGGCGATCAGGGCAAGCCCCGCCAGGGCCAGTGAGATCATGACGATCCGCGATGAATCCAGCGCCAGGGATTGGGTGGTTTTGGAAAACTGAAACGTCAACTCATTCTCTCCAAAGTGGACTTAACCACCCGGCCGCGCAGGACGCAACCGCATCGCGAAATCCGGCGCGCAGCTTATTGGAAGAGTTTGGAAAATCAAAGCATGGCGCGGATTACCTCCGCAGGTGGAGTGAGTCTGATGCAAGTCGGGCTACGTATAGGATGCTTTCACGCCACAGTGGGTGGAGCTTGCGGCGTTATTGGTCCGCATCAGGATTTGATTTTAGCGGGTAACCGGTTTCTCCTACAGCCCACTACCCCATTTCCAAGCATTGATCCGCAACGGATGAAAATGCGCTTGGTCCGGTCTGCGTGGCGGACCTATCGTCAGCATCATCCGGCACACTCACACGCTGAGTCTCACCGGTAAAGAATCGAAGACCAGACGGGGATCCTCCTCGGCGGTTGCCTCGGCGGAGTATTGTCGACGTATGTCAACGCTTTCCAACGACGCTTCGGGAAATGGTTCCGCAGATACCGCCTTCGTCAGTATCCTGTCCGATGAGGATGACACTAGCAGCGAACGTGCGCTGCACCAGGACGACGAGCTGATCTTTCCGCTCTCCAAGGGCGCTTTCTCGCAATATTGGGAAGACGAGCAGACTCCGCGCGAGCTTCGGGTCTATTATCGCGACAAGGAGATCGCGTTCGACGATCCCGCGTTCTGGTCATTCGGCGAAACGCTGATCAAGCAGTCGCGCTTCCGTGCCGGCGACGCGCTCCAATGGGGCGACTACGAGTGGCCGAAGGTGCGCGAGATGCTCGAGGATCTCATCTCGGAAAACGTCCTCAAATATGCGGACGAGGTCGTCGACATCCCGGGGGCGCTGCGGCACGAGGAGCGTGAAACGCTGCTGATGCCCGCGCGGATCGAGAATGGAAAGACCTGGGACGACGCCGAAGAGATCCTCACCATGATCTCGGGCACCCCGCTCGAGACCGGCTATATCGAACTCGTCATCCCGATCTTCCGCGTCGCGCACATGTATATCGACGCCGACAACCGCCAGGTCGGTGAAGCCAACGTCTTCCCGCCGGCGATGCGGCTCGACCGCCCGACCCTGTGGCGGACCTGTACCTATTCCGGGACCCGCTATCAGCCGGATCTCCCGATGAACGTCACCGCGCTCAGGATCATGCGCAACCAGTGGCGGCACATGATGGTGATCGTGCGCCGAATCAGCGACGCCTACCGGGCGCGCTTCCCGGAGGTCGACGAACGCGGCTGGACCGTCGGCGACATCGAGCGGATGACCGTGTGCGTGCTGGCGCTGCCCACCTACCAGGTGATGAGGGTGGAGAATCGGGTCGAGAACGGCAAGCTGCATCCGGCGCTGTCCTCGGCCTTCCGGCTGACCGACGGCCTCCGCATGCTCATGCACCACATGCTGTTCGTCCCGTTCGGCGAGCCGACCCGGTCGAGCCTGACCCCGATGACGGGTTTCGAGGCGCACCAATATGCCGAGCGCAACCACTCGTTCCATACCGCCCACGGCGTCTGCGCGGGACCGCCTGCGATGGTCGAGGATTTCCTCGCCGTCATTCTCGATCGCGCCGACCCCAAGGGCGGCTGGCCGGACGAGATCGATCCCGAAGTGCAGGAGGCGCTGGAGGAGGTCGAGCGAGCGGTCGATTACGGGCTGATGGGCCTGCAGGCCTTCGGATCCGTCTTCTCGCTGTTCCCGACCTCGACGGCCGGGCATGCGCAGCTGAGGGAGATCATCAAGGCCTGGACCAAGTCCGACTCGCCGACCCTCGCCAAGCTGCGTGACCGCTGCGAGAAGATGCACCAGATCACCCAGGAAGTGGGCTGGCTCGCGCAGGAGGCGTTCCGCAAGAGCCGCCTCAACGCCTATAACGAGATGTACCAGAAATGCGCGTTCGGACTGACGGGCAGCTTCCCCGAGCCGTCGCTCGAGGAAAGGTACGAAAATCCGCCGCCGCTTCCCGCCAAGACGATGGCGGAGCTCAAGGCGGTGTTCGCCCGTCACTTCCACGATCTTCCCGACGGCGACGAGCTGTTCGATCAGCTGACGGAATGGCTCGGCAAGTTCATCAGCTTCGTCCAGGTGGCGCTCGACGTCTCTTTGGAAGTGCAGAGCCGGATCAACGCCTTGCTCGGCCGCGACCCTCCGAAGAAGGCCTTCATCGGACGCGACCTCGCCAAATATATCGGCCTCGACAAGACCGTCGATTCGAAAAATGAAAGAATTGAGGTGCCATTCCTGATCGACGACATCGCCAGGGTTCTCGGCGTCACCATCGACGTCACGATCGACGAGGTCACGATCACCGAAGGCGTGAGGAATATCGCGGCGGGCCCAAGGGTTAATGTGGTGCTCGAAGCCGCGGAATGAAATCAACCGGCCGCGGAGGTCCCGGTAGGGCAACCGGGTACACCGGCCAAATGTCAGAAGGAGGATCGGCCGGGGGGCTGATGAAAGAAATTCGGCGGACATTTCGTCCGCCGGGTGAGCGCATTCATGCGCAAACGTGGAAGGAAGCAAAATGAAAATCAGGACCAATGTCCGCGCCGGCATCATCGCCAGGACCGACCGTTGCGGCGCCAGCACCGATCGTTGCGGCGGCACGCGCTGCGGCGGCTCGACCTACTACTAAGATCTGGTGACGGCGTCCGGCCGTTCCGTTGCCTTCCTCTGATTCGAGAGGGCGGACGGGACGATCGGCCGAAAGGGATTCGGCGGGCATCGGGCCCGCCGGAGACGCGCAGAGATGCGCAATTGTGAGAGGAAGCCAAAATGAAAATCAAGACCAGGGTTCGCGCCGGAATCGATCGTTGCGGCGGCACTCGTTGCGGCGGCACCCGTTGCGGCGGCACCGTCCAGCGTGAGGCTTACTACGCCTGATCGGACGGCTGAAAGGCTCCGGCGGGCGTAGAGCCCGCCGAAGCAACGCGCAGAGATGCGCAATTTGAGAGGAAGCCAAAATGAAGATCAAAACCAAAGTTCGCGCCGGCACCGATCGTTGCGGCGGCTCGCGCTGCGGCGGCTCGCGCTGCGGCGGGACCGCCCTGCAAGACTATTACTACGTCTGATCGGCGGAGGCCGGCCATCCCGTCAAAAGCGGGGTGGCCGGCCCGACTGAATTCCGCCGGCATGCAGCCGGCAGAATGACGCGCTTCAAGCGCAAAACGTGGAAAGGAAGCATCATGAAAATCAGGACCAATCTTCGCGCCGGCCTCGCCCTCCAGAGGGATCGTTGCGGCGGCACCACCGATCGTTGCGGCGGCACGCGCTGCGGCGGCACGACCTACTACTAAGAGTTGGTGGAGGGGCTTGGCGGGCATGACGTCCGCCGGGCCTCCCAAACTCGGGATTCGGCTGACAGTCCGTTAGCCGGATGACGCGCGTAAGCGCAAAACGTGGAAGGAAGAAACCATGAAGATCAAGACCAAAGTTCGCGCTGGCCTTATCGACCGTTGCGGCGGATCGCGCTGCGGTGGCACGCAGTACTACTAAGGCTTAGTCCGGTATTCGGCCGACTTCCGTCAGCCGAATAATGCGCTTCAAGCGCAAAAACGTGGAAGGAAGATAACATGAAGATCAAAACCAAAGTTCGCGCCGGCGCCATCTCCCGCTGCGGCGGTACCCGGTGCGGCGGGTCGGTCTACTACTAAGTCAGACCTGGACAGTGGCGCCAGGCTGCGCAGGCAGATCGAAGCGCCATAGCCAAGGGTGTAGCCATCCAGCTTTGGCTGGGTGGCTATACTCTTCAGTGTCGCGTCACCTTGTGAAGAACAGCATGGCACCATGGTAATGCGCTCCGCGGCAAGAAAAGCCGGCATCTGGTTGGCCCTGGCCGCAACGGGCCTGGGGCCGGTACAGGCGGCCAAGCCGCGTCAGTCCGAGCTCCCCAAGCCGGCCATACCCGAGCGCTTCAACGCCGCCGACCGCTATCCCGCCGCCACCGTGGCTCCGGCGTTCGCCGACGAAGCCTGGTGGAAGATATTCAACGATCCGGTGCTGGACGCCTTCGTCGAGAAGGCGCGCAGGAGCAACAGCAGCATCCAGGAAGCCGCGGCGCGGCTCGAGAAGTCGCGCGCCCTGCTGCGCGGCGCCGCGGCCGCTCGAATGCCGCAGCTGGGCGGCAATGGCGGCGTGTCGCAGCGCACCGGGCCGCTGATCAACGAGTCGGGCCAGAGCGGCCGCCTGATCTTCCCGAACGCCACCGCCAGCTACGAGATCGACCTGCTCGGAAGGCTTTCAAAAGCGAAAAGGGCGGCGCGACTCGACGCCGCGTCGAGCGCCGACCTGTTGCGCCACGCGCGGCTGCTCGTCGAGGCCGACACGGTCCAGACCTATTTCGAGATTTGCGCGCTCGACGAGGAGCGCTCGATCCTGGCGAAATCCGCCGACGACCAGCGCGCCACCCTGAAGATCCTGGAGGTGCGCGAGAGCAATGGCCTGACGACCCGGCTGGCGGTGAACCGAGCCCGCGCCGAGGTCGCGACCCTCGACTCCGACATTGACGATCTCAACCGCCGGCGCGCCGAGCTGGTCAGCAACCTTGCCTTGCTGATCGGCGAGGCGCCGTCCAATCTCGACGTGCCCGGCAAACTCGGCACTCCGCCTGTCATACCGGCCGATATTCCGAGCGCGGTCATCGCCCGTCGACCGGACATTTCGGCCGGGCTGCGAAGCGTCGAGGCCGCCCAGGCCCGGGTCGGCGTCGCGAAGACGTCGTGGCTGCCCAACCTGAGCCTTACCGGAGCGCAGGGCTTCGCCTCGCCCTCCCTCGGCAGCCTGCTGAGCTCAGCGACCCAGAATTTCGGGCTCGGTTTCCTGTTCTCGATCCCCGGCCTGGACGGCGGCCGTCACAAGGCCCGGGTGCGCTCCGCGCGCGCCGATCTGTCGCTCGCCTCCGCGCAATACAGCACCCAGCTGCTGACCGCGCTGCGCGATGTCGACAGCCAGCTGAGCGCGGTTCGGATCCTGCGCGATCGGGCCGAGACCCTGCGCTCGATCGCCGACGACGACGAGATCCTCGCGAAGATGCTCCACGCGCGCTACGCCAACGGCCTGATCAGCCAGCTCGACTATGTCGACGGGCTTCGCACGGTCCTCGAGCATCGCCGGACCGCCGTTCAGGTCAATATCGACCGATACGTCGCGACGATCGGGCTGATCCGGGCCCTGGGCGGAGGATGGGGAACGCCCGCTTCTACCCCGCCCGCGACGGTCGCCGCGCGCAATCCCTAGGAATCGCGTTCCTCCTCGAACTGAACGGCGACGTCGCCGTTGGCGGAAAGCCGCACCCGCTCGCCCTCGACGGTGGCGACGAGGCCGAGCGAAATATAATGGTGATGCCCCTCGTGCGAGCCCTGGCCGCTGTCGCCCCTGGTGAGCTTGATGCGCTCTCCTTCGACCCGGTCGACGGTGCCGATATGGACTCCGTCGGCGCCGATCACTTCCATCCCTTCTCTGATCGACTCGCGTGCGCTCATGACGAATTCCTTTTCAGCTTTGATCGGGGACGAAGCGCCGCACCCAGGCGGCGAAGGCGGTGAGGTAGCGGCCGAGGAATTGCGCGGTGGTGGCGTCGGTGAGATTGCCCTCGGCGTCGAACTTCTCATGCGCCTTGAAGACGAGCAGCTCGGGCTGCGGCATGCAGTAGCTGTTGGTGAACTCGAACGCCTGCCGGAGCTGGCTCTGGCCGCGCGCGGAGCCGGTAATGCCGGGAGACGCGCCGATGATCCCGACCGGTTTGCCTCCCAAAGGCGCGGCCCTGGGCGGCCGCGACGCCCAGTCGACGGCGTTCTTCATGACTCCGGGTACGCCGTGATTATATTCGGGCGTCGCCATCAGCACCCCGTCGGCGGCAGCGATCGCGCGCTTCAGCCGGGCGACGGCTTCCGGATCGCCCGCCGCTTCGACGTCGCCATTGTAGAGCGGGACGTCGATGAGGTCGAAAATCTCGACCGTCATGCCGTCCGGCGCGAGCTCGGCGGCGGCCCGCAGCAGGGCGCGGTTGTAGGAGCCGCGGCGAAGGCTGCCGGCCAAGCCGAGGATCGAAAGGGCCGCCATCAGGCCGGCACCCGCAGAGGCTCGGCCGCGATCGCCGCCGGCGCTCGGGCGAGATAGCTGTGAAGCGCCGCGACCACCTGGGCGCCGTCGCCGACCGCCGAGGCGACCCGCTTGACGGAAGCGGCGCGCACGTCGCCGACCGCGAATACGCCGGGGCGGCTGGTTTCGAGCGGCAGGGCGTCTGCCCGCGCCTCGGGGCCCGTGAGGATGAAGCCGCGCGGGTCGAGCTCGAGGCCTGAGCCGGCGAGCCAGTCCGTATTGGGATTCGCGCCGATGAACAGGAAAAGGTGGCGGCAGGCTCGGCGGGTCTCCGTATCGGAGCCGGGCGTGCGCCAGCCTATCGCCTCCAGGGTCCGGCCGCGGCCTTCCAGCGTGGAGACCTCGGCGCCGGCGATCACGTCGACATTGGGCAGGCCGGCGATGCGCTCGACGAGATAGGCGGACATGGTCTGCTCGAGCGGGCGCCGGGCGATCAGAGTGACGTGGCGGGCATGGCCGGCGAGGAAGACGACCCCCTGGCCCGCGGAGTTCCCGCCGCCGACCAGGGCGACGTCCTGGCCCGTCGCCAGCCGGGCTTCCAGCGGCGAGGCCCAGTAATGGACGGACGACCCCTCGAACTCGTCCAGATTGTCGACGCCGAGCCGGCGATAGCGGGCGCCGGTCGCCAGCACGACGGCTCGTGCCCGGATGCGTTCGCCGTTGGCGAGGCTGAGCCGGCGGCCGCCGCGGTCGTCGCATTCGAGCTTCACCGCTTCATCCGGTATCGCCATCTCGACCCCGAACTTCTGCGCCTGGTTGAAGGCCCGGGCCATCAGGGCGAGGCCGGAAATGCCGGTCGGGAAGCCGAGATAATTCTCGATCCGCGCCGAGGCACCGGCCTGGCCGCCGAAGGCCCGGCAGTCGAGCACCAGCACGCTCAGCCCTTCCGACGCGGCATAGACGGCGGTGGCGAGGCCGGCGGGCCCGGCGCCGATGACGGCGACATCGAACATCCGGTCGGGATCGATCGGTCCCACGAGGCCGAGGCAGCGGGCGAGGCAGGCCTCGCTCGGGTTGCGAAGCAGCCGGCCGTTCGGGCAGAGCACGATCGGAAGCTCCTCGGGGGCGACATGGAAGCGCTCGACGAGGGCGCGCGCGTCGGCGTCCGTCGTCGGATCGAGCCGCTGGTGGGGGTGGCCGTTGCGCGCCAGATAGCCTTCGAGCCGGAGCAGATCGGCATCGCCTTCGTGGCCGACCAGAATCGGTCCGCCGGTGCCGGTCTCGATCAGCCCGACCCGCCTCAGGATGAGGGCACGCATGATTCGCTCGCCCATCTCGGCCTCGGCGACGAGCAGCGCCCGCAGCCGCTCGGGCGGGATCACCACCGCCTCGACCTGCCCCCGGGCCTGGGCGTCGACCAGCGCGGGCTGGCCCGACAGCTGGGCGAGCTCGCCCATGAAGGCACCGGGTCCATGGGCGACGATGAGCTGGCCCGGCGCCCCGTTCTGCCCGTGCCGGATGATGTCGACCTCCCCCGCGAGGATCAGGGTAAGGCCGTGGCCCGCCTCGCCGGTGCGCACCAGCATCTCGCCGTCGGCGAAGGCGCGCAGGTTGCCGAAGCGGCGCAACCGCTCGATCTCCGGCGGCGCCAGCAGCGGGTACATTTGCGCGCGCCGGCTCTCATAGATAGGCGACGACAGCTCGGCGCGGGGGAGGGGTTCAGCCATGGTCACTGTCTAGACTCGCTCCTCTCCCCGGGAAATCCCATCAGTCGACGGCATTCCGCGCGACAGGTCCCGGCACGCGGCGGAGGACGTTGCCTGGCGCGGCACGCGGCCGTCGAGGCGGGGGCCGGCCGGGTCAAACCAGAAGCGGAGGGAGCATTCCATTGGACCAAAGTATCGCCGCTACCTTGGTATACGTTCGGCAAGAGCCTCGAGGAACCCATACCGAAGTGTCTCCGATACCATCGTCCAATAGATGAGGAGAACCGCCTCTGGTGTGATCGCTGCACGCCTCACCCGGAGAATGCAGCCATGATCGACACCAACATCGACCGCCGCTCTATTGCCGGCGTGCTCCTCGCGGCTCTCACCGGTGCGGCGGCCCTGCTTGCCGCGTCGGCGCTGACCGCCGGGGCCGGAGCGGCGGCCTCCGGGCATGGCGCCGGCCCAGCTCACGGAAAGCCGACCGTCGTCCTCGTCCACGGCGCCTTTGCCGACGGCACCGGCTGGCAACGAGTCATCCCGCTCCTCGAGCGCGACGGGTACAATGTGATCGCGGTGCAAAATCCTCTGACCTCGCTCGCCGTAGACGTCGCGACGACGAAGCGGGTGATCGATGCGCAGCCGGGCGCGGTGGTGGCCGTCGGCCACTCCTACGGCGGCGCCGTCATCACCGGCGCCGCGGCGGGCAATTCGAAGGTGAAGGCGCTCGTCTATATCGCCGCCTTCGCGCCCGAGGCAGGCGAGCCGGTCGGGGCTTTCCTCGAAAAATATCCGACCGCGCTCGGCGCCGCCCTCAGGCCCGATTCCGCCGGGTTCCTGACGGTGGAGCGGGGGCGGTTCCGTGACCTATTCGCGCAAGACGTGCCGGTCGTCGAGGCGAGGGTGATGGCGGCCGCGCAAAAGCCGGTGATCGGCGACGCCTTCGGCGCGTCGGTTCCGGAGGCGGCGTGGAAGACCATTCCCTCCCGGTACATGATCGCGCGGAGCGACCGCGCCATCAGCCCCGATCTCCAGCGCTTCTACGCCAGGCGGATGGGGGCAAGGGCGAGCGAGATCGATTCGAGCCATGTCCCCTTCGTCTCGCGCCCGGCGGAGGTCGCAAGGCTGATCGACCAGGCCGCCCGAGCGGCGGCCGAATAGCATGCCGGACAGTGTCGACCTCGGCCGGCGGCGCTTCATCGGGAGGGCGCTCGTGACCCTGGCCGCCGCCGACCTGGCGACGACCGGTCCGGCCGGGGCACGGCCCGCTGCGAAGAAGGAGTCGCGATCCTTCGGCCCGGTCAAGCAGGTCAAGGCCGGCCCGCTCGACATCGGCTATGTCGAAGCCGGTCCGGCCGACGGGCCCGCGGCGCTCCTCATCCACGGCTGGCCCTACGACATCCACACCTACGCCGAGGTCGCGCCGTTGCTCGCCGCGATGGGCTATCGGGTGATCGTGCCCTATCTGCGCGGCTACGGGACCACCCGGTTCCTTTCCGACTCGACTCCGCGCAACGCGCAGCAATCGGTCAATGCGATCGACATGATCGCCTTGATGGATGCGCTGGGCATCGCGCGCGCGGTCGTCGCGGGCTGCGACTGGGGTGCGCGCACCGCGTGCATCCTGGCGGCCTTGCGGCCGGAACGCTGCCGGGCCCTGGTGTCGGTGAGCGGCTATCTGATCGGCAGCCCGGAAGCCAACCAGGCGCCGCTGCCGCCGCGCGCGGAGCTCGCCTGGTGGTATCAATATTATTTCGCCACCGAGCGCGGCCGGCTGGGCTACGAGCGCGACCGCAGGGGCTTCGCCCGGCTGATCTGGGAGCTCGCATCCCCCCGCTGGAAGTTCGACGACTCCACCTTCGAACGGACCGCCGCCGCGTTCGACAATCCGGATCATGTCGCGATCGTCGTCCATAATTACCGGTGGCGCCTCGGTCTTGCGGAGGGGGAGCCGCAATATGACGCCCTGGAAGAGCGGCTTGCCGCGGCGCCCGTCATCCAGGTGCCGGCCATCACGATGGAAGGCGATGCCAACGGCGCCCCTCATCCGGAGCCATCGGCCTATGCCGGCAAGTTCACGGGCCGCTACGCCCATCGCCTTGTAACGGGCGGGATCGGCCACAACCTCCCGCAGGAAGCCCCTTGGGAATTTGCCAGCGCGGTGCATGACGCCGCCGGCTACGCATCACGCCGATAAAGGAGAGGACGACATGACCGCCGCCAGATCACGCTCCGGGTTCGACATCGAGCCGCTGACCGACGACCGCCGCGATGAATATGCCGAGCGCCTGACCCGGGAGGAGCGGAGCGTCATCCTCGACGGCGGGACGGAGCGCGCCTTTTGCGGGACCCTGCTCAACAACAAGGAGGGCGGCACCTACGCCTGCCGGCTGTGCGGGCTGCCGCTCTTCCGCTCGGCGGGCAAGTTCGAGAGCGGCACCGGCTGGCCGAGCTTCACCGAGCCGTTCGACGCCGATCATATCCGGGAGATAGACGACCGCAGCTACGGCATGGTGCGCACCGAGATACGCTGCGCCCGGTGCGATGCCCATCTCGGCCACGTCTTCCCCGACGGGCCGCCGCCGACCGGTCTCAGATATTGCCTAAACTCCATCTCCCTCGAATTCTTCGCAGAAGGAGAGACGATCGAGCAGCGCACGAACGGCGAGTCGGAGCCGGCGGGCGACGGGGGCTAGCGACCGGGCCATTGACGCCGCCGTCCCGCCTTCTACGGCGGGGCCATGGCCGACGACCTCGACGACTTCGCGGCTTTCGCCCGCTCGCTCGCCGCGGCGGCGCGGAGCGAGACTCTGCCCGGGTGCCGGGACCGGTGGGACCGGGCGGAGAACAAGCTGCCCGGCGGCTTCGATCCCGTCACCGAGAGCGACCGCAACTCGGAACGCGCGATGCGGCGGCTGATCGAAGCCCGGTTCCCGGATCACGGCATTGCCGGCGAGGAGTTTGCGGACCGGCCGGCGGCCGGGCGGTGGTCCTGGTCGCTGGATCCGATCGACGGCACCCGCGCCTACATTTGCGGCCTGCCGAGCTGGACGACCCTGATCGCCTTGCTCGACCAGGGTGAACCGGTGCTCGGCGTCGTCGACGTTCCCCGGCTCGACGAGCTTTATCTGGGCTACGGGCGAACGGCGCTGGTGTTCGGCGGGGGCGGGGAGCCGCGGCGCCTCGCCGCCGGCACCTGCCGAAGCCTCGACGAGGCGCGGCTTTCGACCACCGATCCCTATCTCTTCAGCGGCGCCGAGGCTGAAGGATTCGAGCGGCTGCGGCGCGCGGCCCGCCTGACCCGCTACGGCCTCGACGCCTATGGTTACGCGCTGGTCGCGGCGGGGACTCTGGACATCGTCGCCGAATCCGGCCTGAAGCCCCATGATTACAACGCGCTGGTGCCGTTGGTGCGAGCCTCGGGCGGGGCCGTTTCGAACTGGAGCGGCGGCAGCGATCTGAGCGCCGGGCAGATCGTCGCCGCCGCCAGCGCCGCGCTGCTCGACGAAGCCTGCCGACTGCTGAGCGGCTAGGCCCGGTGGCGGCCGCGAAGGGCCGCGGCGACTTCCTCCCAGCCGAAGCCGCGCGCTTCCATCAGCACCGTGACATGGTAGAGGAGGTCGGCGGCTTCCTCGATACAGCCTTCGCGGTCGCGGCCGACGGCGGCCAGGGCCAGCTCGACGCCTTCCTCCCCCACCTTCTGGGCGATCCTCGCCGGACCGTCGGCGAGCAGCCGGGCCGTGTAGCTTTGGGCGGGGTCGCTCGAGGCGCGGGCGGCGACGATCCGTCTCAGAGCGCCCAGGAAACCGGGGCCGTCTTCGCCGCCGCCGAAGCAACTCACGGTGCCGAGGTGGCAGGTGGGGCCGGCGGGTTCGGCCTTCACCAGGAGCGCATCGCCGTCGCAATCGGCGCGCACTTCGCTGACGGCGAGCGTGTTGCCGCTCGTCTCGCCTTTCTCCCACAGCCGGCCTTTCGAGCGGCTGTGGAAGACGGCCCGGCCTTTCTCAAGCGTCTCGGCGAGCGCGTCGCGGCTCATATAGCCGAGCATCAGCAGCTGACCCGTCGCCGAGTCCTGCACCACCGCCGGCAGCAAGCCGTCCATTTTCTCCCAGTCGAGGGTGCCGATATCGGCGGCGCTCAGCGGCGCATCTCGATTCCGCATGACGCAAGATAGTCCTTCAGTTCGGGGATGGGGATGAGGCGGTCGTGGAACACGGTGGCGGCGAGCGCCCCGCTGGCCCCGGCGGCGAAGGCGTCGCGGAAATGCTCGGGCGCGCCGGCGCCGCCCGAGGCGACGACCGGAACCGTCGTCGCCGCGATGACGGCGGCGGTATGGAACAGGTCGTATCCGGTGCGGACGCCGTCGCGGCGCATGCAGTTGAGCACGATCTCGCCCGCACCCCGCTCCGTGGCCTCGCGCACCCAGTCCAGGGTGAGACGGCCCGAGTCGCGCGTGGAGTCGGGGGAGCCGGTATATTGCTTGACGCGATACTCGCCCCCGGCCTCGAAGCTGTCGACCCCGAGGACGACGCACTGGCTGCCGAAGTCGCGGGCGAGCTCTTCGATCAGCGCCGGCCGTTCGAGGGCAGGGGAGTTGATCGAGACCTTGTCCGCGCCGGCATCGAGGCAGGCGGCGGCCTGGTCGCGGGTTCGCACGCCGCCGGCCACGGCGAAGGGTATGTCGATGACTCGCGCAACCCGGCGAACCCATTCGGGATCGAGGCTTCGGCCCTCGGCGCTGGCGCCAATGTCGTAGAAGACCAGCTCGTCGGCGCGTTCTTCGCGGTATCTCAGGGCATGTTCGAGGATGTCGCCGACGTCGCGATGGTCGCGGAACCGGACGCCTTTGACGACCCGGCCGTCCTTCACGTCGAGGCAGGGGATGATCCTACGCGCAGGCATCGAGAGCCTCCGCGAGATCGATCCTTCCTTCCCAAAGCGCCTTGCCGACGACGGCTCCCGCGGTGCGCAGGCGCTTCAGATCGTCAAGCGAGGAGATTCCGCCCGAAGCCTGGATGGCGAGATGAGGAAGGCGCGAGGCCGCTTCCTCGAGCAGCCGGAAATTCGGGCCGGCGAGCATTCCGTCGCGGCCGATGTCGGTCAGGAGGAGGTGGCGCGCCTCAGGGTAGAGCGCGGCGATGTCCCAGAGGCTGCGGCCGGAATCCTCCGTCCAGCCCGACGTGGCGACGACCGGCACGCCGGCGGCGACGCGGACGTCGAGCGACAGGGTTATGCGGTCGCCGCCAAACGCCTGGAGCAAGCCGCGGACCAGAGCCGGCCGCTCGACCGCGAGGCTGCCGATGACGATCCGGCCGACGCCGGCATCGAACATTCGCTCGAGTTGGTCCCGGCCGCGGAAGCCGCCCGCCACCTGCAGGCTGAGCGTCGCCTGCCGGGCCAGGCCGGCGATGAGATCATGCTGCCTCGGCCCGCCCGCCCGGGCTCCGTCGAGGTCGACGACATGCGCCCATTGCGCCCCCGCGGCGGCGAAGCGGGCGAGCGCCCCGGCGGGATCGGCCGGGTAGGTCGTCGAATCCTCGAACCGGCCCTGAGTGAGGCGGACGACGCGGCCGCCCATCAGATCCATGGCGGGATAGAGGATCATCGTTCGAGCCATGCCCGAAGGAAGCGGGCGCCGGCCTCGCCCGAGCGCTCCGGATGGAATTGCGCTCCGAGCCGGTTGGCGCTTCGAACCACCGCCGGAATCTCGCGACCATAGTCCGCGCTCGCCACCGTCTCCGGCACGGATCCGCAGGCGAAGCTGTGCGCGAAATAGACATAGTCGCCGGAGCGAAGGCCGATGCTCCCGTCGCGGACGTCGAGACGGCTCCAGCCCATGTGCGGGACGGGCCGGCCCGGCGCGGGCTCGAGCTTGCGGACCCGGCCGGCGATGAGGCCGAGGCAGGCCGTGTCCTCCTCCTCGCTCGACTCGAAGAGGAGCTGCATGCCCAGGCAGATGCCGAGCACCGGCTGCCGGAGCCCGCGGAGCACCGGCGCGAGGCCGAGCGCCGCGATCCGCTCCATCGCATAGCCGGCCGCGCCGACCCCCGGCAGAACGACCTTGTCGGCCGAGCCGATCGCCTCCGCCTTGCCGGTCACGACCGGATCGATTCCGAACCGCCCGAACGCGATCCCGACCGAGCCGATATTGCCGCAGCCGACGTCGACGATGGCGAGCTTCATCCTCCCCTCCCTGGGAGGGAGGGGCCGGAGGTGGGTAGCGCACCGCTGGTGCGCTCCGGCGCTTGCGCCGCTAAGCGCCCGCTCCGGCATCGAGCCGGAACGGCCGCTACCCACCCCTCGGTCCCCTCCCTTGCAGGGAGGGGAAGTCGGCTCCGCATCACAATATCCCCTTGGTGCTCGGCAGCGCATCGCCGTCGCGCGCCAGCGCCTGGCGGAGCGCCCGGCCGAACGCCTTGAAGCAGGCTTCGGTCTTGTGGTGGTCGTTCTCGCCCTCGACCCGGACATGGATGGCCGCGCCGAGGCTGTCGGCGAGGCTTCGGAAGACGTGCCGGGTCATCTCGGTCGGATAGGCGCCGATATGGCTCGCCTCGAAGCGTCCTTCGAAGACGCTGTAGGGGCGGCCGGAAAGGTCGATGAGGACATGGGCCTCGGTCTCGTCCATCGGCAGCGAGAAGCCGAAGCGGCCGATTCCGCGCCGGTCCGCGAGGGCTCGCGACAAAGCGGCGCCGAAGGCGAGGGCGCAATCCTCGAGGCTGTGGTGCCCGTCTATGTCGAGGTCGCCGTCGCAGGAGAGAATGAGCGAGAAGCCGCCATGCGCCGCGACCTGGTCGAGCATGTGATCGTAGAAGGGGATGCCGGTGTCGATCCGCCGCGGCGACGCGCTGTCGAGATCGACGGCGACCGCGATCCGGGTTTCCCTGGTGTCGCGGACCAGCTCGGCGCGCCGCGCCGGAACCGCCTCCGGCGCCACCCCGAACGCCGCGAGCGCGGCGCGATTCTCGATCTCGGTGCCGACGGTGAGCCGGACCCCGCCCGGCGCGGCATTGGGCCGGAAACGCACCCGGATCCCGAGGCTCCTGAGCTTGCTCGCCAGCCCGTCCGGATCCTCCACCTCGAGGAACAGGAAATTGCCTCCGCCCGAACGCACGCGCCTGACCCGCGGCGACCGGGCGAGGAGCGCGGCCAGCCGCTCGCGATCCGCCTTGATCCGGGCGATCCGCTCCTCATGGACGGCCCGGCGCGACGGGGCCAATGCGGACATCGCGGCTTCTATCGACAGGCTCGGCAGCGGATAGGGCGGGAGCGCGCGCGCGATGAGCGCGATGGTATCGGGATGCCCGATCGCGCAGCCGACGCGCGCGCCGGCGAGGCCGTAGGCCTTGGAGAGGGTGCGCAGGACGACGATATTCCCGTTCGAGGCCGCCAGTTGGGCGGCGCTCTCCTGCTCCGAAAACTCGATATAGGCCTCGTCCACCACCAGGATCGTGTCGGGCAAAGCCCGCCGCACGGACTCGATCGCCGCCAGTCCGACGGGATTGCCGGTCGGATTGTTCGGGGCGCAGATGAAGGCGAGCTTCAGGCCCGGCTCGCCGGCGACCGAGTCGATGAAGGCTTCCGGATCGAAATCGAAATCCGGGCCGAGGCGCGCCTCGACCACGTTTGCGCCCTGCAGCCCCGCGAAATGGGCGTAGGCCGAGAAGGTCGGCGTGCAGATCGACACCTTGTCCTCGCCCGGCCGGCAGAAGGTACGGACGAGGATGTCGATCGCGTCGTCCGCGCCTCGGGTGACGACGAGATTTTCGGGGGACACGCCGTAAAGGGCCGCCATCGCCTTCTTCAGGCGCGCGGGCCGCGGCTCCGGGTAGCGGTTGAGACCGTTGGCGAGGGCACCTTCGGCCAGCGGGGCATAGGGATTTTCGTTGGCGTCGAGCTTGATCGCGTCGCTTCCGAACGAGTCATTGGCACTGGCCGCGATGTCGAAGTCGGGGAGGGCGAGGATTTCGGGCCGGGCGAGCCGGGCGGCGACTCCCCTCCCTGGAAGGTAGGGGTTGGGGGTGGGTACCGCCGAAGGCGGTTCCGTCGCCGGCGCCGAAAGCTCGCCGCGCTCGCTACCCACCCCTGGCCCCTCCCTTTCAGGGAGGGGAAATCTTGCGTCGGCGGCGCGGGCGTGCGCCTCCAGCCCTTCCAGGCGGGCGAGGGCGGCGGCGGGGGCGGCGAGGCGGCGGGCGGCCTCGGGCGTGACGGTCTGGACGCTGATCGCCTTGAGGAAGGAGTGGACCGAAATGCCGCTCCAGGCGCGGGCGGCGCCGTCGGTGGGAAGGACGTGGCTGGAGCCGGCGAGATAGTCGCCGAACGTTTCCGCCGCGCCGCCGCCGGCGAACACCGCCCCGGCGTTGCGGACGAGAGCGACCAGCGCCTCCGGGTCCGCCACCGCCAGCGAAAGGTGCTCGGGCGCGTAGAGATTGGCGATGTCGACCGCCTCGACGAGATCGGCGCAAAGGATGATCCGACCCTCCGCGAGCGACCTTTCCGCAAGCCCGCGCCGCGGCAGGCCGCCGATCCGTGCCGTCAGCTCCGCTCGGACGGCATCGGCAAGCCGGGTGCAGGGAGTCACCAGCAGCACCTGCGCCGAGGCATCATGCTCGGCCTGGCCGAGGAGATCGGCCGCGACCGTGGCGGCGTCGGCCTGCCCGTCCGCCACGACCAGCAGCTCGCTCGGTCCCGCCGGCATGTCGATCGCCGGGCCTCCGGGGAGGGAGGAGACGTAATTCTTCGCCTCGGCGACCCAGGCATTGCCGGGCCCGCAGATCTTGTCGACGGGCCGGATGCCGCCGGCGCCGAAGGCCAGGGCGGCGATCGCCTGCGCCCCGCCGGCGGTCCACACCGCCTCGATTCCGCAAATCCCGGCCGCGAGCGCGATCAGCGGATCGAGTCCGCCGTCGCGCTGCGGCGGAGTCACGGCGACGATTTCGCCCACTCCGGCGGCGAGCGCCGGCAGCGCGAGCATGAGCAGGGTGGAGAATAAAGGGGTCTCGCCGCCCGGTATGTAGAGCCCGACGCGGTCGACCGGGCGCCAGACCTTGCGCACGACCAGGCCCGGCATGGTCTCCACCTCATGTTCGGCAGGAAGGCTGCCCTCATGGAAGGCGCGGATGTTGCGCGCGGCAAGCTCGATCGCCGCCACCTGCTCCGGCGCGAGGCGCCGCCGGGCCTCGGCGGCGAGCGGCCCGACCGGCACGAGCCGCGGCAGCTCGCCGTCGAGCCTCAGCGCCTGGGCGGCGAGCCCGGCCCAGCCGCGGCCGCGAACGTCCTCGACGATCGCCCGAACCGCTGCCTGCAGGTTCGGGTCGCTCCTCTGCGCGGGCCGCGCCAGCGCCTCCCGCCGTCCGGCGGAGTCGAGCCGGTTCCACTCGAGCGTCCTCACATCATCATCTTTTCGATCGGAAGGACGAGGATCGCCGAGGCGCCGGCCGATTTGAGCTTCTGGAGAGTCTCCCAGAAGACCGATTCCTGGCAGACGGCGTGGACCGCGAAATGACCGGCCCGGCCGTGGAGCGGAAGGATGGTCGGCGCCTCGGCGCCCGGGAGGAGGGCGGTAATCTCCCTCAGCGCCTCGCCCGGCGCGTTGAGCATGATATATTTGCTTTCCTTGGTGGCGAGCACGCCCCCGATCCGGCTGAGCAGCCGCTCGCCCTGCTCGAGCTTCGCCTCCGACACCGGCTTTCGGGTCCTGATCAGCACCGCCTCGCTGTCGAACACCGTCTCCACCGCCCGAAGCCCGTTCGCCTCGAGAGTCGCTCCGGTCGAGACGAGATCGCAGATGAACGGCGCGATCTGGAGACGAGGCGCGAGCTCCACCGCGCCGTTCATCTTCACCACCGTCGCGGCCACCCGGTTGCTGTCGAGGAAGCGCTGGACGATTCGCGGATAGGTGGTGGCGATGCGCTCGCCTTCCAGCGAGGCGGGCCCCTCGTAGGCCAGGGCCTCGGGCGCGGCGAGCTTGAGCGTGCAGCGTCCGAACCCCAGCGGCGCGACGACCTCGATCCGCGATTCCGCCTCGCCCAGGGCGAACTCCTGCAGGACGTTCTCGCCGACGATCCCGAATTCGCAGACTCCGTCGCTGACGAAGGTCGGGATGTCGTCGTCCCGGACGAGCATCAGATCCGCCGGAAAATTCTCGACCCGGACGGTCAGGGCGTTGCGGCCGTTCTGGATGCGCAGGCCGGAATCCTTGAGCAGCCCGAAGCTATAGTCGGAGAGTCGGCCGGCCTTCTGGATCGCGATGTGGAGTCGGGACTCGTCAACCAGCATCGCCGCCCCCCAGAGCGTCGATCGCTCGCCGGTAGCCCCCGTTGCGCTCCTCGCGGAGAAAACGGGCGACCCGGACCACCGTGGTCGTGCTGACCCCCGTCGCGTCGTGAATCTCGCGATAGGAGAGCCCGGTGCCGTCGAGCAGCCGGGCGACATGCCAGCGCTCGGCGAGCGTCCGGATCTCGGCGGGAGTGCACAGGTCGATCAGCAGGCGGCCCATCTCGTCGCGGTCCCGGGGCGTAAGCAGAGCCGCGTGCAGATCGGCGACCAGCGAGTCGGGGTCGCGGGTCGGCACTATTCGGGCAGGTTGGGCTGGAGCCATTGCATGTTTCACCGTGATAACACAATGAAACGCGCCTAGCTCCGGCCTGCCGGGGGCGCAACCCTCTTGCGTTCCCAATCCTGTTCGACGTCGGATTGCGGATCAGCGCCAAAGTAGGGCGGGGGGAAACTTTGTGCCGGCAACCGGTCGAAGCGCGTTTCGGTCGCGGGGGGCGGTCGCCGGAAATCCTATGCCGGGGTTCAGCGGTCGCGCCCGCGGGAAGCGCGAGGCGAACTCGCCTAGCTAGCGCGCAATCCGTGCCGGATATCTTGAACCATCTTGACGCCGCCGCAACGGCCTGTGGAACTCGTGGCAGAACGTCTCGCAGGGACCCGCCACTGTGCTGATCGTCGAGTTCACCGAATGCGGCGGCAGCTGCAGCCGTGCGCAATGATCTCCGCGACCATCGCCCGGCCTTCGCGGCCGGGCGGCAGCGCCTGTTACCGTCGATATTGCCGGCACCGGTCCGAACCCTCCCGGGCGGCGGACGCCGGGGAGCTCAATCTATCTCCAAATGGGTGGCTATCTGGTTCGCACCCCCCGCGAGGATCCCGCCCAAGACGCTGAGGAAGCCGACATTCTCCGCCGCCACTCGGCAGGTCGAAGTCCACGTCAGCTCGCACGCGTCCTCGCCTGAAACGGTCATTTCGGATCGATAGTCGGACACTGGCAGGCCCAGGACGGACACATAAGCGAGGGTTCGACCAGCCTCGTCGAGGGCGACGAGTCGCTCGATCCCCAGGTTGAGGGCGCCGCCGCCGGGCCCCGGGTCGAAGGCCATGTCGCGGACGGCTCCGATCCGCGTTTCGCCGGCGTCGGGATAGGCCATATAAAGCCGAACCAGGTTCGGAAAGATGAGCTTGAGACCGCCGAAATCGGAAACGAGCCGCCAGACCTGGTCGGAGGTCGTCGGAGCGATGCCGGCGGCGTAGCGCCGGCGGACCGTGACCCAGGCCTCGCCCTCGCTCGAACATTCGATCCGGACGCGGGCGCCGCCGATCGTCTTTTCCTTCGCCTTGCCATTCGAATCGGCCATCGCACCCTCCCTTTCGCCATTCGTCGCCGCGACCGGCGGTCCGCGGCCGCCTTCCGGACATCATGAACCAGAATGGCGGAGCACAGGTCCTGCCGTCGCCGATTTCGATGCGCGTCAGCAGCCGGGCGCGGCTGACCCTTTTATGGTTGTACGCGTCGCGCCAGATCGCGCCCATGCCGAGCCTCAGCATATCGGTCGTGGAGTCGAGCGACAGGTCGAAAGGCTGCGCATGCCGAGTACGATTCCGCCCTCGTTCAGGCAGTAGCCGGACGCGCCGTGCCCGCCCGAGCGAGCCGTGAGCTTCAGCCCTTCTCCGCGCGCGAAGCGGATCGCGGAGGCGACATCGTCGGCGCCGGCGGGGAGAAGGGCCGCTGCCGGCCGGCGGTTGGTCCGGCCGTTGTCGATTCGGATGCAGTTCAGCAAATCGGCGTCGCCGGGTCCCGCCACCCGGCCCCGGGCCGCCTTCCCCAATTGCTGGACGATACTCATCATCCTGCCCCCCGTGCTGATCTAAGTCTGAAACAAGATACTAAGAATGGCGGCGCCCAATCGTCCCGTTTTCGATCAGGGCAGGCCGGTCACCGCTCGTTCGATATAGCTGTCGAGCACGCGCCGCCCCGTCGACATGCCGGCGGTCTCAGTGATGAAATCCTTGTGCGGCTGGCTGACGGCATAGGCATCGAAGGCGGCGCGATTCTCGAAGATCATGTGCATCGCGACGTCGAACGATGCATCGCTCACATCGCGTTTGATATCGACTGCGCGGAGGCCGAGCGAGAAATGGACCATGCCCTCATGATTGGAGAGGTACTTGACGCAATAGTCCATGAACGATTCCAGCCCTGGGCCGGACAAGTCCAGCAGCTGAAAGAACACCATGTGAGCAAAGTATTTCGTCGAAACGCTTTCGCTGTCTTCCACGACGTATCCCCCTCCGCCTGCAATCGCCGATGAACACTCTGACTGGACCGAACTTTAATGATAGGCAGCGAAAAACTCGAACGCAATTTGAATTTCTCCGCCTCTTGTCGCGAATGAAATATCGACTTCGCCAGCTCGATTTGTAAACTTTGAGACTGTTCCGCGGGGATGCGATATCCGCGGCTTCAACCGGTTCGCTGCTTATGTGCCACTGACGGAGTCGATCGGGGGCGCCAGGCTCGGTCCGCAACACTCAGCTGAAACCGTTCGGTCGAGCGGCGCGGAGTGACTTCAACCGTGCACGCCCGGCATCTGGTTGACATCGGCGAGCGCGGTCGTCTCAACCTCGTCGGTGGCCTAGATGCGCTGGATGTTCTGGAGGCGGATCAAGGCGTTGCCCTTCAGCGGATGTTGAGGATGCCGACGTTGTCGTAGGCCGTGGTGTTCGAGGTGACAATGCGGTCGCCGGGGGCGAGGCCGGAGAGGATTTCGACGTACTCGGGATTGCGGCGGCCGACCTTGATGGAGCGGCGACGTGCGGTGTGGTCGTCGACGTCCAGCACGAAAGCGAAATTGCCGCCGTTGCTGTCAAGCCAACCGCCGATCGGAGCGATCAGCGCAGGCTTCGTGTCGCCCAGCGTCACGCGCACGTCGAGCGTCTGGCCGCGGTTGAGCCCGGCCGGCGGATCGCGGCGAAATCCGAGTTCGATCCGGAAGCGACCATTGGCGACGGCGGGCAGCACCTTGGTGACAATAAGCGGGAGATTGAGGTCGCCGCTGGTGCCCGACGCACGCTGGCCAACAACCACGCGGCCGAGATAATATTCATCGACATCGGCGACAAGCTTCCAGTTGGCCTCGCTGTCGATCTGGCCGGCGGGATCACCGGCCTTCAGCATCTGGCCCGGTTGAATGGTGAAATTCGTGAGCCGGCCCGTGACGGGTGCCCGAATCGTTAGCGCGTCGAGACCCGTCTGTACCGCCTTTAGCGTGCCGACGAGCCGCGCGCGCGTATCGGCGAGCCGCGACGCCTGAAGCGCGGCGATCCGGTCCTCGGACGACTTACCCGATTGCAATTGTGCGAGGCGGTGCTGCTGGTACTGAAACTCTTCTCGGAAGCTGGCGACGCCCGCGTCGGATAGGATACCTTTATCGTGCAGCTGCTGACGCATCCACAGATCGCGGCGCGCCTTGATAAGATCGTGGCCCGCCGCAGCGGTCTGGCTCGCGCGATCGAGCCGGTTGCGTTCGAGCGCCAGATCCTGTGCTGAAAGGTCTCCAAGTTGCCCCGCGATCGTCGCTTCGCGTGACAGGATGTCCAGCTTCAGCTCCGGGTTGGCGAGCGTGGCCAGCGCCTGGCCGGCGACAACCTGCACGCCGTCCTGGACGAGCAGCTTCTCGACTTGGCCGCCCTGCTGCGTGCCGACGAAGGTCGTGACGCCGGGCGCCACGGTCGCTCGGACGGGCAAATAATCGGCGAAGCGCGCACGGGTGACCTGGCCCGTCTCGATATTGGCTGAAACAACGTTAATCGATCCGCTTGCAGGGAGAAGATGCCAGACCAGAAACGCCGCGACGATAATCGCCGAGACGATCGCGATTATGCGCCACTGCCGCGGCAGGCCGCGCCTGCGTTCGACCCGGCGATCCATCGCGCTTTGCACAGCCGGAATATCAGTCACCACGAATCCCTCGACGGCTCGATAAAAGCATAAAAAACCGAGTGTTGCTACCCGCGGTCTGGCAGTATGTCGGGGCTACAACGGGGGCGGGGGGCGTGCGCTACGACGCGGCATCTACGCACGAGATGGTGACAGTCTCTTCAGCGCCATCGCCGCGGGCATTGGCCCTGATCAACGATCCCCGACCCTAGACGGACGATGTCCATCGCCTCGCGGAATGCCGGTGAACCGATGTACGAATATTTCGTAGTACAGAGATGCATCCAGTCATAGCGCCGTAGCTGAACACCCGCATTCGAGCAGCATTGTTGGGTCTTGATCGTGAGCATCCCTGACCGTCGGACACCTCCGCCCGCGGATCGGTAAAAGCCGGACGATCTGCTTGTTCAAATCCGCCGTTGCGCCCGCGCGTCTCGTCGACTGGGCGCTTGACCCGCGGTCACTTAGAGAGGACGTTGGCAGTGCCGGGATTGACCGCGACAGGAAGTTCGCTGCATGTCTGACGCTGACCAACCAATCGGGACTCACTGCCAAATGTCAGTGTCTTTGTACCGTGATGTGTCAGTTTTCGACCGTGGTCGTCGGTACCTTTGCCATTGGCCTCCGGTAGGTCGAGTGGATTTGGGCTCTCGGCGGACTATTGCGCCCCTGCGGCCCTGCGCGGTCGGTATCTGGCCGCTCGACAACCGCAGAGCGCCGTTCTGGCGGAGGAGCCCGTGGTCGACGGTCCCGCGAAGCGGTGAGGTGAGGTGCGCGCCTGGCGGCGTGGCAAGTCCGACATCTGCCACGACGCCCGGATGTCACGTGCTGCGTTGGTCTTGATGAAAATCCCCGGCGGAAACGAAGGTGCCGCTGGAGCTACCGTCACGGCGTCTGATGCGCTTGCTCAAGCCAATGTCGCCATCGGTATTCGGCCATCGAGGATCAAATGATGAGCGCGGCAGCCGGAGAGTCCCTTGCCGACGCCAACGATCGGCTACCGCCAAAGCGGAACGCGCTTATTCCGTCTGGAAATCCGGCAATGTTCTGGGCGATGGCCTATAAAGTGAGCGACGTTTTCATGGCGCTTACGGAAGCAGGCGTCATCGCTGATCTGGCGCGCACTCCAGCGACCGCGAACGCCCTGGCGGAAAGGCATCGCTGGCACGTCACACCGCTGGCGCAGTATCTCGACCTGCTCGTCTTAACGGGAGTGTTGACCTCAAGCGACGGACTGTACCGAGTACCGTCCGAAACGGCGGCCACATTGCCCGTCGTGGCCATGGAAGCGCAGGTCCGGCGCTGGCATGCGGAGAACGGGTCGTTGTGTAACGTATTGCGAACCGGGCGGGGAGCCGAGCCGCTGACGCGGATCGTCGACCCGACCTTCCTTGATAGTTATCAACGAGCGATGGCTGCGTCGGCCCGCGCACTGGCGTTGCACATCTATCGTTATGCCGGTCTGCCGGTCGACGGACTTGTCGTCGACATTGGCGGCGCTGACGGCGCATTGGTGGAGCATCTATCGGCGTTCTTACCGAGAGCACATTTCTGTGTCGTCGATCGCGAGCCGGTTCAGCCTTATTTCGATACTCGCATGGCCGCAGGGCCAGCCACCGAGCGTTTTCGCTTTGTCGCGGACGATGCGACCTCGCCTGGGCCCATGATCGACGAAATCAAGAAAGCCGATGCGGTCTTGATCTCCAATGTTATTCATCTCCTCAAGGCCAATGAAATTCGCGATCTCGTCGATCTGCTGCGGACGATGCTCAGACCCGGAGCGAGGGTCGTTGTCTATGATCAGTTCATTGACTCCGGCCAGTTTAGCGCCGCCGATCTGATGACGATCGACTGGGCATATCTAGGCACGGCGTTCAGGATGACTGACCGTGATATGGCTTCGCTATGGGAGGACCACGGTTTTATCCATGTCGGCCAGCATCGTTCAGCGTTGCTGCCCGGGGCGCTCGTCTGGGCGTCCGCGCCTTGATGTCCGGCGCGACAAACTCAGCTGACCATTCCACGACAGACGCGGTCGCGTCCGCCACCGTGGAAGACGTGGTGATGCTACCGCTAGCGATTACCCGGATAGATTCGACATCTGGTTGCGCCGCTGGTCTGACCGAGGAGGGGCGCTGGATACGGCCCGAGCCTGTCCTTCTGGACGACGTCGCCGGGGAGGATCCATACTATGTGTACGGCCGCCCGGTGCATTGCCGAATTGGGCCTTCGGAAAGCCTCGATCGTCGGCCGGAGGATCGCGCGCTGCTCGAGCGGCTGACAACGCCTGACGTGGTGACGAACTGGCAAGGCGCTGCGCTGGAGACTTGGCTCGCCGCACATTGCGACGCTGCTGCGAGCGCTAGCTTCGCCTGCGGCCGGAGTGTTGGCCTTATCCGTGCGCAGCTCGATCGTTTGGCTGTTTTCCCGTCGACACGGGGACGCCATCTAGTGAAATTGGCATTCGTTGATGAACAGGGTGAACGCAATGAATGGATCGTGCCGTGTTTGCCATTTAGCACGTTCGCCATCGCGACCTTGCGTGACGAGGGAAAGCCTGAAGAGGTTGCGCAGCACATGATACGTTGCCTGCGGGACACAAAGGTCTTCCTGACGCTGGTCCTGACTAAGCCCCGTACCAACTCTCTCGGAACCATTCGCGGTTGCCAACCTCTGGTAAGCGGCGTACATACGTTCCCATCATATCGCGATATCTTTTTTTAAGAAACCGATGAACTTCAGTTTTAGTGCGTGTCCGGCAAGATATGTTTTCTGCGTAGTTCCGAAATGTCTTTCGTATTCAGGAGCGCTACCGGTGCATATAGGTGATCTGAGGGGAGGGTGGGCCAGCTCGTCGCGATCCGGCGCGCGCTATGCTGTCATCGACCATGTCGATATTCCCCGTACGCAGCCGGTTCGGACGGAAATCGTGAAATCGACGGCGCAAGTCTCTTGGCCTTCATCGCCGGGGCGGGCGTGACCACGCCGCCGCTCAAGCTCTTGGTCTTCGGGGTAGACGGGGCCTCGGCCTCGGTCCTGAACGATCTCGTCGGGCGAGGTATGCTCCCCAACTTCGCGGCATTGCAGCAGCGTTCCAGTACCGGGACCCTGCTCGCCACATTCCCTCCGCATACCGCGCCGGGGTGGGCTTCGATGTTCACGGGCGTCGAGCCGGGTGAGCATGGTATCTATCAATTCTGGTCGACCCAGCCGCGAGATTATACGGCACACGGCGTGAACGTCGCGGATTTCGGTCGGGAACCGATTTGGCGAACGTTGGAACGTAACGGGTACCGCGTCGGTATCTATAACGTACCGATGACTCATCCACCGGCACCGCTTCGCGACGGCTATATGATAAGCTGGCCGCTCGGCAAAACCATTCGCTACACCGAGCCGCCGGAACTGATGGGAGAGTTGGTCGCCGCGGATCTTCATTATCATTCCGATATCGTCACGATGTACCGTGGACAGGAAGATTATTTGGCGCAGGCGAAAAGCTTTGTCGAAAAGCGCGCCCGCACTTGCCTGTTTCTGCAGGAAAGCCGCCCGGTGGACGCGATGTTCGTCGTTTTTACCGAGGTTGATCGCGTCAGCCACTATTATTGGGGTGACAAGGAAGAACCGAGCAGCGAAGTCGAGGAAATCTACTGCGAGATCGATCGTGCACTGGCGACGGTGCTATCACTCGCCGACGACAATACGCTGATCGTTGTTGCGTCCGATCATGGCTTCGGACGATGCGTTGCTGATTTCAATGTCCATGAAACCCTCGAGAGTCATGGCTTGCTGAAAACTGTGTATTTACCCACGACCGATCAATCGGAAATCACGAATGATTATGGTACTACCAGCGCATGGTTTGAGGCGCCTTCGCTATTTAGGCGCGGCATCGATTGGTCGGCGACGCGAGTATACATGCCAACGCCCGGGTGCTTTGGCCTCAACGTGAATCTGGCCGGGCGCGAGTCAAGAGGCATCGTGGAAGCCTCGGAGCTGGAGGGGCTGGAACGTGAATTGGCGGCGGCACTGGCGACGGTGGTGGACGACCAAGGCCGCCCATGGTTCCGACTGGCCCGGCGCGAGCAAGTCTACGCAGGCGCACGGCTGGGTGACGCTCCCGACTACCTGCTGCTTCCGCGCGACTATAGCGTGATGCCGACACCCGCCTTGGCGGGAGAGATATGGACCAAGCCAGGTCAGGGCGGCGTTCATCGTCCGGACGGCATCATCATGGTCTCCGGCTCGACCTTCCCCAACGGCGGGCGATTGCACGCGCGCATCGAAGACGTCTATCCAACGATCCTGGCGCATCTGGGTCTGCCGGTGCCCGAGTCCCTTGACGGGCATTGGCTTGTCGAGCCGATCGAGGACGTGCAGCGCGAGGCGGCAGTGGTCAACGCCGGTAGCGTGCCGATGACGAGCCGCGACTCGTCTTTCATGGACGCTCAGCTCAAGGAGATCGGATACTTCTGAGGTCGACGCACTGTTCATCGGCCGAACGTAATGCTGTCACGCAAAAATGGACGATGGCGATCGCGCATCCCCGTCGCGATCTGATGTCGACGCGCAATAGCTCGGTGCTACGTCTGGGTATTGCGCCCACATCACGAATGTGCGTTAATCGCGAACGGAAATTAGCCCTGGGTCAGACCTAGAGGGATCGTTCCGTAGGCAACGTCCGAGGGAGCATGACGATGAACCCGTTGAAGCCATCCTGCGACCCTTCGATCAGTCGTCTGCTCGGCAATGATTTAGTCATCAATGAAAATTCCTGCAACCTTAGCTGCACTTATTGTCTTACCGGTCAGAGTAATCTGAAATCGGAGCACGAAGATCAGCTTATCTTCCAGACGCCGACCGCTGCCAAATATGTGCCCGGGGAGGGATTGGCGTCCCGACTGGATCTTATTGTAGACCGTGTCGATAAAAAGTTAGGTCCCCCAGTACTTAAATTAACTGGTGGCGAGATATTTATTGTAAAAGGGATTATGGATTTTGTCGAGAAGGTGGCTGCGAATCACGAAGCCATCATCGTTCAGACGAACGGGTTGCCGTTGACCGATGACAAGATTGATCGACTTGCGGCGCTTGGAAACATCACCGTACAAATCTCTCTGGACAGCGTGAACTATGAAGGCAACGGCTATCGTGTTCGATCGGCGGCGATTCACGATAAAGTCATTGAACGAATAAGCCGGGTTATATCCTCTGGTCTGCCGCTTGAGATTTATGCGGTCTTGAATGATCGCAGCGCACCGTATCTGCGGGAGACTCTTGAATGGTGCGGGCAATTCAAGGACAATCCGCCTCAGATATTTCCTTTCCCGGTCCGTGGACCCGGTTGCGAGTCGTTCCGCGTCAGACCCGATCAATATCACTATATCGATGCCTTGGGACCAATGTTGGCCGAGTTTGCGCACGTGCTGCCGCCTCGGCCGTATCTTGATCGGCTCAGTGCCTTTTACAAGGATGGCATGCGTTCCTGGCGTTGTCACCTTCCAAGAATGGTGGTTTCCACCTTCGACGATGGCATAGTCACGCCATGCCCGAACATATGGTTCAACAAGATGGGCGACGTCACGGCCGATGACTGGGAAGACACTTTAGACAAGGTCGATAATACCGCGTTCTACGAATTGTTGCTCGGCGACCGCCCGCGGCTCAATGCCTGTAAGGGGTGTTTCACGCCTTGGGACACCATCAGCCTATATTTTGACGATCTGATTTCGCTGGATGAGCTATGTCGGGCGCCATCCTATGCGTCGCCGGGCGTACGAGCATTGCTCGAGTCGAAGAAGGCTGAGTATGCTGACCGATGACCTGGCTCTGGTTCGAGAAGCGGACCCTGGAGGCGCGGATTTCGTAGGGTTCGCTGCGCGCTACGCCGATGCCGACTTGCTCGCGCAATGGGCTGGCGCCCTGAACGGGGGCGGCCAGGCATCCGTCCGGGCCGTGGCGTACATCGACAATTCTCGTGAGCATGCCGCCCTGCTTTTCTTCCTGCTGGCGCGGCGGATCTCGCCGCTCGTTCTTCCGCCCGGCAGTCCAGACGAGGAAAGTCAAAACCTAGCCCGACGGATCGAAGCCTCTTGCATCCTTCGGCTAAATGCAGCGAACGAGCTGATCGTGGATTGGCTGTGCCCGGCGAACGACGAACGTGGCTGCGAGGCGCCGGATGTCGCCGGGATCTACTTGCTGACATCTGGCTCGACTGGTCAGCCGTCGATCATTTTCCGGTCGGTGGATAGCTGGCGCCATGAAGCGGAACGCTACATTCGATTGCTCGACTTATGCCCGACCAACCATGTCGTGCTCGTATCGCCCATCTATCACGCCTATGCGCTCGGCTGGCTATGGGCGGCCGCCGAGGCGGGCTGCTCGCTGGAGGTGTTCCGGCCGACCGAACTCGCTCGCATAATCGACGCCCTGCGAACGCGCGCGACGCACGTCGCTCTCACTCCGTTTTTGGCTTCGCTGCTTGCGCGGCGCGCGGGCAGCGGCACGAAACCTGCGAGACTTGCGGTCGTCATGGCCGGCGCGGGCCCGGTTGACGAAGCGCTTGAAAGCGATTTCCGCCGCGCGTTCGGCATCGGCCTTGCCCGAAATTACGGAAGTACGGAAACGGGCGCTCTATTTGCAAGCGTCACGCCATTGCCGCCGCTTTACATCGGACGGCCGATGCCGAACGTGAAACTCCTGTCGCGGGTTCCGCCCGGCCAGACCTTCCTGCTGGTGGTCGAGCTGGAGGACGGGCGCGTCATCTCCGTTGGCGACATCTTGTGCGAAGACGACCACGGCTATCTGGTGATCGGGCGCGAGACGATGGCCATCCGCCGTGGCGAGGCCTGGATCTCCCCTTATGAAATCGAAGCGACACTAAGGAGTTCGCCTCTCGT
>Ga0196965_1000300_pt1 | contig 33490 bp, 40 predicted proteins | sample S1_20metaG_FD_148668 | JGI IMG/M metagenome (GOLD analysis project Ga0196965, IMG submission 148668) | Soil microbial communities from Anza Borrego desert, Southern California, United States - S1_20 | ecosystem: Environmental > Terrestrial > Soil > Desert | place: USA: California | collected...
CAGCGGGTCTTGAGGATCTAGAAACTGACGAAATCAATCTTCAGTAAGCTAGATAACATAACTTTCACAGAATTTGTTTAGACAAATCTGAGAGTAACAAAAAACCACCGAGAGGTGGTTTTTTGTTTGGAATTTTTTCTAGTAATTCATCCTACGTCACCCATACTACAACGAAAACTTCTCAAAATGAATCTTTGATTTTTGAATACCAATTTTCTGCGCAAGCGCAACAATCGCATCCATCATTGGTTTTGGGCCGCACACAAAAACTTCGCGGGATGCGGCATCGGGAACAATTCGTTTTATTTTTTCTTCGTCTATGTATCCTCTTTCGCCTTTGTACTTCGCGTCATGGCTTAACACGTGAACTACCCGCGCTGGGTATTTTATTTTTAGGTCATCAAGCTCTTTTTTAAAAATGATATCTTTTTCTGTTTTGTTTGCATAGAGTAACACCACATCTTTTCCATGCGCCAACATATCTTCCATAAGTGAACGGATAGGTGTGATGCCGATACCACCAGCCACAAGCAAAACCTTTTCTGAGACTGCAAACAAATTTGTAAATACGCCATAAGGACCATCAATGATAATTTTTGTTCCTTGCTTTAAATGCTTCATCTGGCCCGTAAAATCCCCTACTTCTTTTGCTGTGATACGCAACTCCCTTCCGTTAGGCATCATAGAAAGCGAAAAAGGATGCGCCTGCCACCACATGCCACGAGTTAAAAAACGGACAATCATGAATTGACCAGCGTTGAATGAGAACTTCTCCAGTTCATTTCCTGAAATATACACAGAAATAGTGGAATGATTTTCACGGACTACACGCGAAACATTGAAGCCATGCTGCTTATATAAATACAGCGGTCGTATGAACCGGAATATGAGATGGCTTAAAAAAACCGCGACATAAAGGAAAACCCAATACCCGTAAAAAAATTTGCTCGCTAGGAGATCTCCTCCACCGCTGAACTGATGCCAAAATGAACTAAATACAGCAACGTACGCAAGGAGATGCACGAAATACCACGCTTCATAACGCATCCTTTTACGCACTATATAGAGCGAACTGACCACCACCGTTACAAAAAGGATAAAGCCTATGAACGCCAAAAGCATGTGTTCAAAATCCGAAACAATAGTTCCCAGTCCGTATCCTGCTACCAGAAAGAGCGGATGAAGTAAGATAAAAATAAGACTTAACTTGCCGCTTGTGTGATGAATAACCGAGAGCTTGTCCAAACCAAAAACCCTCTCCAAATACACCATCCGCCCCATAAACAAAAACTGCAAAAGAACTGTATATGCCGCCAAAAGCCCTGTTAGCCTACCGAACGCTATAAGCACTCCAGTCAAACCGCCGGATACCAGAAGGGATCCCGACCCGTTTATCCAATAGCCGATGATTATAAGCAGATTTACTATAAGCAAACCCCACCAGATTTTTTTCCACATGGGCTATTCTACAATAAGATTTCCTTTCATTCCCATCTGACGATGTGACCCCACAGAACAATAATATTCAAATGTTCCTTTTTTATCTGCCACGAATTCAATGGTTTCTTCCTGACCTCCCTGGAGCTTTGCGGTAGCAGCGCTAAATTCATCAATTTTCCAATCATGAAGACCTGCCGAGCTTTTAAAGTGTATCCGCACAGTGTCGCCCTCATTCACACGCATTTCAGGAACTGAAAAGGCGAAATTTGTCCCTACTACAGTAAATTCCTTTACCTGAGGTGACGTTGTGGCTGAAGAAGATGATTCAGCAGATACATCTACATTTTCTTCTGAAACAGCTGCATTTTCAGTGGCTGTATTTTGCTCACTATCCAACACTGCGCTATTTCCACGCATAAGCAAGAAACCTCCCGCTAGTAATAAAATAAGTACAACTATAATTATTATATTTTTATTCATAAACATATTGTGAACTAATTTGAAGTAATAATCAAACTAAACGGATCCCCTACAGCAATGCCATTCTTTTGTACAAAGCCCGCATTCACTTCCAGAACGAAGATTATCGGTTCTGAGGGTGTATAATATTTTGGATTTTTAGGATCAAACTCATTTGTCACAAATTCATCTATATCCACCACCGCGCCGTTGTTAATCCAAATAATGTCCAGCGGGAAATGCATGTCGGGCATCCAAAAGCGCGGCGTATGGGGATCGGGAAAAACAAAAAGCATGCCTTCATCTGCTCCCAATGATAAACGGCCAGAAAGCCCTTTTTGACGTGCGGCAGATGTAGTGGCAAGCTCCGCGTCAATCTCCACATCCCCAATTTTCACAAGCACTCTAGATGTATTTATTTCATATGTATTAAGCTGTGAAGAAGTATTTGCATTGTTTGTTTCAGTTTTATTTACTGACCCTACTTCTGAATCTACCTTTAAAAAATCACCGTCATTTTTATCATAAAACAAATACATACCGGCAATTATCGCAAGTAATAGAAGAAACGAAGCTATTAGTATGTGTTCACGAGTATTTTTATCCATAGCTATCCACACTTTTAAACAAGCACAACTGGAATAAAAGGTATAATAAGATGTAATTAACCAGTAATTTATTTTATCATGAAAATAGTCAAAAAGGGTCTCATGTTTGCCCTTGCTGCGTGTCTGACAGGAATTCCTGCCATTCCCGCGTCTGCGCAAGAAACAGCGGCTCCGGTTCAGCGAACAGTGGAGCAAATACGAACTCAGCAAAAAGAAACTGTAGAAAAAGCTCGAACAGAAAGAGTAGAAATACGCACTGACGCAAAAGCACAGTTTAATGTCACCAAAGAAGGTGTACGTACCGGTTCCACCACAAAGGATGCAATAATGGCAGACAGAAAAGCTCGCGTGGAAGCATTGAAAGAAAACCAAGCGAAATTTAAAACCGCAATGGAAGCGCGGCGAAAGGAACTTTCAGCAAAACTAAAAGAAAACAAGGAGGCGCGCTCTGTAAAGCTGGAAATAGCAGCAAAACAGCGCATTAACGTACAGCTCGGAAATATATTCAACAGACTAAATCAACACCTGGAAAAGACTATTGCGATAGACGCACGAATTGCAGAACGACTAAATGCAATGGATGAGGAAGGAAAAAATGTAGAGGCAGCTGCTGAACAATATGTAAAAGCGCAGGCTGCGCTCGGAAAAGCACGAACTGATATCGCCGCAGCAAAAGCATTAACATCAGAACAGACAGCTACCACAAGCCCGGCTGTTTCAAAAGAAGCACTAAGAACGTTGGTAAAAACTGCGGATGAAAGCTTAAAAGCAGCATTGGTAGAATACAGAAAGGTCGTAGAGCTCCTAAAAGTAAGCGTTCGCGCTGAAGCTGAGGTGACTACAGAAGCTGAAGTAGAATCTGAAGCTACTGCTGCTGATGCGCCCGCAAGTGATCCGTCAGCTCAATAATCATTAGTCTTATTTTATTTCATCTATGGAACCAACTACTCAAAATCAAAACCCCATCCAGCAGGACTACAACCCTGCTGCACAAACTCCTCCTATGACCCAGCAAATGCCGCCGGCTCCCCAGGAACAAAGCATTGCACCAGATGCACCGAAGAAAAGTTCACTCATCACAATAATTACTGTCATTTTGATACTATTCTTGATCGTGCTTGCCGCAGGTGCATATTATTACTACATGATGATGCCAAGCTATACACCGGAAGTGATGGACGTTGCAACGCAGGAACAGGCCGCACCAGCACCAACAGAAGAAGATGAGCTGAACGCAGAAATTGATGCGCTCGTAAATTTTGATAGCGAAGCGGACATGCAGAGTATTGACGCTGAGTTTGAAACGGCACAGCAATAAGATACACGAACATTGAAACAAAAAATCCCCTATTGGGGATTTTTTGTTTTCGTTATTTATGCTGCGCGAACTTATGATAGGTGCTTTGACACAAGCTTTGTCATTTCAAACATGTTCACTGTTTCCTTTCCTCCGAAAACCTTCTTCAAATTTTCATCTGCGTTGATATTTCGTTTGTTTGTAGGATCCTGAAGATTCTTTTCCTTAATGTATACCCAGAGCTTCTTTACCACTTCTGAGCGAGGCAACGGACCGTTACCCACCACCGCTGCTAATTCAGGACTCACGTTCATAGGTTTTGCAAATGCAGAATTTTCTTTTGCCATAATATATATTGTTAATTGGTTATAAGGATACCACACTTAATGATTTCAAGCACCTACTTGTCCACAAGGCAATGAATCGGTATTTAAGGCAAATTTTAGCGACGTTCTAGAATCTCCACCTCATACCCATCAGGATCTGTCACAAATGCCATCTTTAATCCGGTTTTAAACTTCTCTCGCCAGCCGTCTGGCCAGATACTTATTCCCTTTTTCTCTAGGTCATCGCAGTACGAAATAATATCAGGAACTCCTAGCGCCACATGGACCAGATCCTCGGGAACCGTAGGGATCATATCTTTAGTACACGTGAACTCCAGCTTATGATCATTACCCGGCAGCCCCATGAAAATAATATCGTTACCCTGTGGAGATTTCCGTAGAGGTTCCACTACCGTAAAGCCAAGTTTCTCATAAAAAGCGACGCTTCGCTCAATATCTGATACTTTGTATCGTGTGTGTATAAATTTGATCATGGGATTATAAACTATTAACTCACCCGCATCTGATGCATATGCACATCCCTCTGCGGAAACGGAATGACAATACCATTTTTATCAAACGCAATCTTCAAGCGTTTACGTAACTCTCCTGTCACATCCCATTGCTTTAGCGGCTCAGTGTCACCTAAAATTTTAATAACGATTGCAGAGTCAGCAAATTCATCAACTCGCAAGAACTGTGGAGCACTTAAAATAAAAGGCATCCACTCTGGATCTTTCGCAAGCTCTTCACCTACAGCGTTCACCACCGTAATTACATGTTCTAAATCAGCATTATATGAAATTCGTACGTTTAAATTGACGCGTGAAAATCCTTTTGTAAGGTTTGAAACTTTTTTAATCTCGCCGTGAGGCACATGATGTACCGTACCGTCCAAATCACGTAGTGTAGTCATGCGCATGCTTATATCCTCCACAAGACCGCATGTGCCGTCAAAGCACGCCACATCACCTACGCGATACTGGTTTTCAACTATTATAAACGTACCCGCAATGAGGTCACGGATAAGATACTGACCACCGAAACCAAACGCCAGTCCGGCCACTCCGGCAGCAGCAAGGAGCGGACCAATCTCTATTCCGAACTCCGCCAAGATCATAAGCGCAGCCACTATCCACACGGTAATGTGAGCCGTCTTTGAAAAGATTTTAATGAGTGTATTTTCACGCTTAACTTCCGCCTGCTTATCACTACGGGTCCCTTTTGACTTAATAACCCGCCGAACAAGCTGCTCTATGAGACGGGACGAAACAAAGCTGATAATAAACGCCAGAATGAGTACCGCCACCACGTTAAACGCAGGATGTACCATAAATTCAGAAACTGTCTGCCTCAAAGAAATATCAAACATAAGCAAAATAAAATAACTTACAATTTTCTCATTGTATCATAGAAAAACTCCCCCGAAAGAGGGGAGTTTTGAAAACCGACAATTCTTCATATGATTTATACTGCACCAGCTTTCTCTGCAGCATCGGCTTCTTTTTTCAACAACTTATCTTCTTCTTTTACCGCATCCTGCGTCACTTTTCTTTTAACAGCAAAACGTAGCATTGAGAATACGATCATGGATGAAAAAACAATACCAATAACGTTTACAATAAATAGCAGAAGCGCATTACTCACCACAGTCCAATTAAAAAGCGAAAGTCCTACACCCATTACTGCAAGCGGAGGAACCAGCGTTACTGAGATAGCTACTCCTGGTAGTGTTTCATTTAAATGGGACTTTGTCATAGCAAAGGCAGCAGCAAAGCCGGCAATAACTGCCACGATAGCATACATAAGTGAAGAAGGTGTTCCTGCCACAATGTCAGCTGGAAAAAGAAGTGCTTCCCGTGAGGCAAAAAGAAAGCCGATAATAAATCCAGCACCAAGTGCTAGTCCTATTGATTTTATAACAGTATAAAATGACCTTCCGATAAGTTTTGTGTCACTGGTTATAATCCCCAGAGCCAACGAAACCAGTGGATAAAGAAGTGGAGCAATAAGCATACTTCCAATAAGAATCACCACGCTATTTAGTAATATTCCAAAAACCGCCACAGATACAGATAACGTCATCATTAGAAAAAAGTCGGCGCGCGGAGTAGCACGCTGAACAATACTTTCTATAGCTTCATTTTTTTCTGTCTCGGAAATATTATTGAACAACGAATTAAACATGAAAATAGTATACTACATATTTATTCATACCGCAGTGCCTCCATCGGGCTCTTTGCCGCGGCTCTTTTTGCAGGATAAATACCGAACAGGAGCCCAATACCGGATGAAACGGCCAAACCAAGGACGGCAGCTGATATTGGGAATGCAAATGTCCAGCCGGACGCAACGGTGGAACTTAATACCATAGCGGCTGCAAAAGATATTCCCGCGCCCAAAATAATTCCTATCACTCCGCCGAACCCTGTAAGGATGACCGATTCTATCAAAAACTGCGTAAGAATATCATTTTCCGTAGCACCAAGCGCCTTTCGCAGACCTATCTCCCGCGTTCGCTCCGTTACTGAAACAAGCATGATATTCATAATTCCAATACCCCCCACCACAAGAGAAATGCCCGCCACCGAACCCAGAAGCGCAGTCAAAACTGTGGTGATAGTCCCTACGATTTCTGCTGCATCTTCCGGAGTGCTAACGTTAAAGTCATCGTTGTCAGGGTCGGTAATTCCATGAGATTCACGCAGCGTGGCTTTAATATCGTGAACTACGCGCGGCACTATATCCTCTGATTCTGCCTGAACCATAATGGAGTTAAAATGATTTGTACCTATTAAATACTGCTGAACGGTAGTGTAGGGCGCGATAGCCATTTCATTCGTACTCAAAATAGATGCGCCACTGTCTGGAAACACACCGATTATTCTAAACGTCTGATCTTTTATGCGCACGCTTTGCCCCACTGCGTCAGACAAGCCGAACAGATCTTCCTTCACCTCCGATCCAAGGATTATCACCCGAGACTTTTGCCGCACATCATCCTCGGTAAAAAACTGTCCCACTTGCGGATAGATGTCCAGAATTTCCGTTATGATTTCAGAAGATCCCATGATTGTGGTCCGCTCCACTTCATCTTCAAACAGGATAGCCGCAGGCTGCATCACTATTGGACTAATATTTTTCAATCCCTGAACATTGGAAGGTTTTTTAAGTGCCGCAATATCTTTTGGTTTAAGAGAATCTGTATAAAGTTCCGCAAAACTTGACGGCCCTTCCGGTTTTTTACCAGGGTCAATAGAAATAGTAGTGGCCCCCAAACCCGCTATCTGTCCTAAGATAAGATTCTCTGCGCCTCGCCCTATAGACATCACAATAATAATAGAAGTAATGCCAATAACGATGCCCAAAATAGTGAGCAATGAGCGTGATTTATTTGTAACTAACGCTTTAAAAGCTGTGTTGACCCGGTGTTTTATGAGCATATTATTTCATGTAGTTATGCGTGGCATCGCGGCGATTCTCCACCTTGTGATCTTTCTCTATCAGCCCATCGCGAATATGAATAATTCGCCGCGCATGTTCAGCCGTGGATGTTTCGTGCGTAATAAGAAGAATGGTGTGACCATGATCATTAAGCTTCTGAATAAGCTCCATCACTATCTGCCCAGACTTTGAATCCAGGTTTCCTGTAGGTTCATCGGCGAAAATGATGCTCGGTTCGCAAACCAATGCACGAGCTATAGCTACGCGCTGTTTTTCACCACCAGAGAGTTGTGAGGGTTCGTGATCAATACGATGAGTGAGCCCTACAGAATCTACTGCCGCTCGCGCTAAACGGTCCCACTCTTTCTCTGGAATATCTGAATATAGAAGCGGCAGCTTAACGTTATCCAGGACACTTGTTTTTGACAGTAAGTTAAATGCTTGAAAAATAAATCCCAGCTTTTTATTTCTGATTTTCGCCACTTCTATCGGCGAATATGAGCTCACAGATTTTCCCTCAAAAATATATTTTCCTGATGTATAGCCATCTAAAAAACCCAAAATCTGCAAGAGTGTGGATTTTCCCGAACCTGAAGGTCCCATCACCGCCACAAATTCCCCTTTTTCAACAGTAAAGGTAAGCCCGTGAAGCACAGGGGTTTCAGTTTCACCGTCCTTATATACTTTTTTTAGTTCCTTTACTTCTACAAGTGCCATAGAATTAGTTTGTCTCCACAAAAACTATCACATTATCTCCCTCTACTAGGCCATCTGTCACTTCTATATTTCCGTCTGTGCCACGGAGCCCCGTTTTAACCTGTTTCTCCACCACAGTTTCACCCTCTAGAACTTGCACATATTTTTCACCGTCTTTTGTAATTACAGAACGCTGCGGCACCGCAATAACGTTTTCCTTTCGTTCGCCTTGTATTGTTATATCGGCGGTCATACCTGACTTAATACGTTCATCGTCTTCTGTAAAATGAAGTACGGTTTTGTATGTAGCCACACCCTCCACTATCGTCTCAGCAGGGTCTACAGACGCAACTTTTGCCTGAAACATATCATCACTTCCGTAGGCATCCAGCGTAACCTGAGCTTCGGCACCCACGCGCACTTTCGCAATATCTGATTCTGGAAGATGTGCTTCAATTTCAAACTGATCAGCGGAAATAAGCGACACCACAGGGTTACCCGAAGAGATAGTTTCACCCACGTTCGCCTGAACATCTGTAACCACACCACTTATAGGTGCCGTAATGCTTCTATTATTTATTTGTACATAAGTATCCTGGATATCCAATTCAGCTTGTTTTATATCAATCCGTATCTGCTCTATGTCATACCCTTCGTCTGTCTGCCCTTGTTTTGAATCGTTAATAGCATTGCGAATTTCTACTAAAGCCAAAAGGTGAACATTTATGTCTGCTGTAAAATCAGTCAGGTCGCCCTTGTCTTCTGTTAGCTGTGCGGGAATATAATCCTCGTCTATTCTCCCTTCCACATAATCCACAAGGTTATAAAGTGATTTCACAGAATCAGCCACAACTTTCGCCACCTCATGTGTTTGAATAACTAAGGATTCAATGTCTGCGCCCTCGGATTCGCGTGACAATGTTTTATACTCGACAAAGGCACTCTTGTACAAATCTTCCGCCCTATAAAAATCTAGCTCAGCCTTTTTTCTGTGCTCACGTGCAGCGTCAGGATATTTGTACAGTGTGTTATTTGCTATGTACGAATGCTTTAATATATCATCCACACTTTTTATAGTAGTAGAAAAATCCACGAACGCCTCCGCCACAGCATTAAAACCTTCTTCATAGGCCGTTCGCAGATCGTCCTCTGCGTTTGTTTTAGGTTTCTGATTCGCAAGTTCATTTTCGGATTTTTGCAATTCCGCCTGCTGGCGGGCAAGTAATACCTGCAGGTCTGAAGTGTCTACACGCACGAGCACGTCACCAGCGTTTACACGGTCACCTACGTGCACGTTAACAGCGGCCACCTTTCCACCGGTCTGAATGGCCAGATCTACTTCATGAGCCGGCACCACACGGCCGGTCACGTCCACTTCCTGTGCTACTGTAGTCCTACTTACGGTTAAGTATTCCCGCTTCACTTCTTTTGGACTGCGGGTCAATGCAAAAACAACAATAAGCGCCAGGATAACCAGAGTTCCTGTGAGGAGTTTATGATTTTTAAAAAAGTGCGCTATTTTTTTCATGACAAAAGTTCGCTATTTCACATAGCTGAATAAAACTATTATAACATACGCTACTCCGGCTTACCTCTCAATTGAACGAAAATGTATTAACTATCTTACCCGTAACCTGATTAATATCAAAACTGTTCCCTTCCTCATCACATTCTGTTCTTTGGGGTTCATCATAATTTGCACACTGTACTGACTTTAAGCTAAACGTAAATATAGGAACCCTTCCGTTAATCTCTGTAGCAAACGCGTACATTGTATATACGCTTCCAGCAGCACCTTCCCTCACCTGTGTTACACAAAACTCCTTTCCGCCAATAGTCACTTTATTAGTAACTCCTGCACGAGATGTAGACACTCCAGCCTCTGTGCAAGTAAAAGCGCCTTCAGTTAGCTGAACAACAGGCGGCCAGTCTTCAGTGGAAATGTATTTTGTTTCAAGCTGCTCGGGATACTTGAAAGAATAGCTTCCTGAAGGATCAGTGTATGTCACCCATGTGAGCGTTTCTAGATCTGTAGGAGTTTCAGTAGCTGCTGGCCCAGGTTCGTCTGGTAGCTCTTGCGGTTGCGGGTTTTTAGCAAATAGAAATACGAACCCCAGGATTAATCCCAAGAGAGCAACTGCCAACAGCACACCTTTGTTCTTAGACTGATGTTCTCCTATCATAGTATAAGTATACGGGAGTTTTTTTGAATTGGGAATTAATTAACATTCTAAACATTCGGTTCACTTACTTAGAAAGATAGCACATGCTCATATGGTCATCCACTAAGCCAGCGGCCTGCATGTACGCATATATAATCCCCTCACCCACAAAACTCATGCCGCGCTTTTTAAGATCTTTTGAAAGAGCTTTTGATGCAGGGATGCCCGCTGGGATGTCTGTGAGTTTTTTTGCTCGGTGCACCACCGGCTTACCATCCACAAAGCCCCACGCGTATGCATCAAATGATCCCCACTCTTTTTGAATATTCAAAAACACTTGCGCATTTTTACGTACAGAAAAAACTTTCAGGCGGTTACGGATCACATTAGTTTTTGTAAGAACATATTCAAGCTGTTCGTCAGTCATTCGCGCCACGTGTTCTGGATTAAAATGTTTGAACGCCTTTCTATATTCCTTGCGACGCTTAAGTATCGTATACCAGCTTAACCCCGCCTGTGCACCCTCCAGTACCAGCATCTCAAACAGCATGACATCATCATGCACAGGGCGGCCCCATTCCGTATCGTGGTATGCCACGTAGTCGGGTTTGTCTTGTGGAAGCCAGGCGCAGCGGGGCTTGTGAGTGGTGAGCATAAAACTATTGTACTTTACTTTTAGGGAGAAATTAATGCTGGCTGTTTGATATGACTTGACTCTCACGTTGCGTCATAGTTTAGACTATGGTAGCGTGAGGTTGATACCCACACGCATCAATTATTTATGAAATACACCGTTCAACAATTAGCAGACCTAGCAGGGGTTACAGTGAGAACGCTTCATCACTACGATGAGATAGGGCTTCTTAAACCTGCACGAATAGAGTCCAACGGATATCGCCAGTATGAGGAAAAAGAGCTCCTTAAACTGCAGCAAATTATGTTTTTTAGGGAACTTGAGTTCCCACTGAATGAAATCCGAGAGATTCTTAAACACCCCAGATTTGACATGGCCACTGCCCTATCTGATCATAGAAAACTTATTGAATTAAAAAGGAAGCGGTTGAATGATTTGCTCAAAACAATTGATAAAACACTTAGTAGAATTAATCACAACAAAAATATGAACGATAACGAACTTTATGGAGGATTCTCAAAAGAAGAATCGGAAGCATACGCAAAAGAAGCGAAGGATCGGTGGGGACACACCGATGCATATAAACAGTCGCAAGATCGAACAAAAAAACTTACCAAAGAAGATTGGATTCGCATGAGCGCCGAAACAGACTCAATGCTCAAGGAAATTATTAGACACATGAACAAAGGACCCGAAAGTCCTGAGGTGCAAACACAGATTGCTAAACATTATGAAAGCTTACGCGCGTTCTATGAACCGAACGTGGAAATGTACCGTGGGCTTGGAAATATGTACGTAGATGACAAGCGATTTGCTGCGTTCTACGAAAAATACCACAAAGACCTTCCAACATTCATGAGAGATGCTATGCACGCATACTGTGTGATGCGCGTTCATAAGTAGACGCACAAAGCGTTATTTAAGCTTCACGGCCGTACCGTAAGCAAGTATTTCAGCTGCGCCGTTCATAATCTGTGATGTAGAAAAGCGCATACAAATTACTGCATCCGCACCAAGGGTGTGGGCTTCTTTAAGCATGCGTAGAGTAGCTTCATCACGGGCGTCACTTACAGCTTTCACATATCCCTTAACTTCACCGCCAATAAGCGTCATAAGGCCGGCTATAATATGACTCCCTATGTGCCGAGTCTGCACCGTACTTCCCTTTACGAGACCCAAGACTTCGCTGATTTCACGCCCCACGATTTCTTCTGTAGTCACGATCATTATATTTTTTTCCATATATAAACATTACAGCATTTTTAAGGATTGGGAAAGTTCATCTATATATCCAACGTTTCGTTTCCGCATGCTGTAGTACGCATTGTTCCGTTATACTTTTCGCGGTGATGTTTTCTTTAGGAGCGTTGATGGGAGGTTAGCACAAGTGTTTGCCGGCCGGTCAGCACAGTCTTGGAGCTATTTTTTCTTGTTAGAACCAGCGTGAAGTGCCGCACCCAACGCTATACCGATAACAATGTTCTCCCAGTGCTGCGCCTAGCTACCTTTAGCCTCCAGCAGCTCAAGCAACTTGACCGTAGTGTTCCAGTTGCGAATGGTCATAGACCTATACGCTGAAGTTCCCACGATCTTATTCAGTCTGCTTTTAGCGCGAAGCACGCTTACTCTTTGAGAATATATTACACCCTTACCTGCCCATATCTTGTCAACACCTTCTTGAGGACGGAATACCGACATTGCCTGAGCTGGCGTGATGTCAATGAGAAAAATCACATCGCTATGATATTTTTCGGGTTCTTCACCGAATCCCTTTGGCTTTTTAAAAACCGCTGCTTGCAGCTGGCTTTTGGTCAACACCAAGACTTTGACAAGATCGCTGTCCAGCTTGAAATGCTTAGGCAGTGCTGTTTCTATCAGATTTTTAACTTGATCAATGTTCTTCTCGGATTTTAGTATGACATTGCCGCTGGCAATATATGTTGAAACTTCTGAAAATCCAAGTTCTTCCAAGCACTTCTTAAGCCTAGCCATCAGCACAGTATTCTTGCCGCCAACATTGATCCCCCTTATTAAAACTGCGTAGTATTTCATTGCGTATGTGTATTGTACATTATTTAATAACCGTCTAGAATACTCCCTTAAGACGATTAAAGTCCACAACTCGTTCAAAAAATATCTTGCAAAATTTAGCGATTTTAGGAGACTCAGTCTGTCTCACATGGCTGCTGGCTATGTGGTACTATGTTGGAACCTTATTTTTTAAAATTCAAGATATAATGCAGCATGATCCGAAACTTCATTCGGCAATACCTTAAAATCTTTTATCTCAATATTTGGAGAAGTGAAGATATAATCTGCAAACTTTTCCTCTGATCGAGTATACAGAGATGTTCTTGTAGAAGTTATTTTATGTTCTGTAATTAGGTTTTTAAGTCCAAGTTCACTCTCAAGAATTTTAACACTTTCAGTATCTGGTCGAAGATTGAAGTCCCCACACAATATCGTAAAACCTTTAAATTTCTTTATAAAATTAACAATGTTTTCAGATTGTTTAATACGATTAGGAGTATCAGTCTTTCCTGAAGGATCCCATAATCCATGAATATTAAAGATATTATAGGTTTCACCATCATTCTTGATGGTTATATACTGCATATTTTTTCCAACATCAAACCACCACTTCTCTCCAACTTCTGCATCTTTGTGGCCATATATACCTGACCACCCCACATATTGAGGGTGATTAATTTCATAAATAGATTTTAGCACAAACTTTACTAGCTGATAAAAGGGGTTAAAGAAAAGATTAAGATCAAAGAGATCGATATACGAAACTACGCGAAGCACATACTATGGAAGCGACCAATGAACGAGAAGCGAGAGTTACTGAAGCATCTGAGGAGTAAGTTGGTACTGTAAGAAAAACAACTCAGCTTAGTTAGCGATCCTCAATAGAAAAAGTGGCAGGGTCTTCACCTTCGATGATTTGACCATTCATATAGACATGGTTCTTGTCCTTCGAATATCCGTATGTTCCAAAATCGACAAATGTATCCGGATCAGCACCATCGATAATGGTCATGCCGTAGTAAACGCGAGTTTTATCTTTTGCATAATAGCTATTGATCGGACGGAAGGTGGCGTGGTCAGCGGTCTCAATGATTGGACTGTCACCGTAGCCACCTTCGATATAGTAGACATTATTCTTATCTTTTTGATAGGAGCCGATTTCACTTTCAATGTTTTGGAGCGTATCAGGATCGCCAGTTGGAATGTATTGGTAGGTATAGTACAGCTTATTTCCATCCCTTCCGTATTCACCCGACATGACCTCGAACGTCACAGGATTCGCTCCCTCAACAGGATGTCCACGCCAGTACACCTGATTCTTATCTTTCATCCAAAGCCCTCCATGCTCAGCGTCAGCAACACCCACAAGTGTTGCCACATCCACACCTTGATATCCTTCATCATCTGGGTAAATCCAGTTATATACACGATCCTTGTCTTTACCGAGACCCGCCTCGAAATACACATATGTTTCAGGATCAGCACCTTCAACTTTGTAACTTCCTGAGAGTCCCAGACCGCCAAGGTGCCCATCGAAATAAACGCCATTCTTATCCTTAACAAAATTTCCCTCCTCATCGATGGCTGTAAAGCTTGCTACGTCATATTGAACATCATGTGGTTCGCACCACCCATACTTATAAATATATTGAGCATCCTTTGCCCATGTGCTATTGAAGAGAACAAAGGAAGAAAGATCAATATCAGGGCGAGGTGTGTCTCCGCAATACAATGCCTCATCTCTAAACGCAAATCCATAATGCATGTTTCTGCTAGGATTCACCCAACTACTGAACTTGCCGTCCACATAGTGCAATGTCAGATAGCCTGTTGCTGTTGGAAACTCTGTACGAACACGCGCTTCTACTTTTCCATCTTCATCAAAGTCCTTGAAGTCAACTCCCCATTCTCCCTCTCTTAAGAAGGAAGGTACTGTGCCAAGTTCCTTTTCATACTCTTTTACATATGAAGTTTCATCATATACAGCAAGTGTCATCTCAGCAGACGTATCACTCGAAATAAGGTCTTGTGTAAGGACAAGGAGTTTCTGCTGTGCAAATTTTGAACTGCTGCGTACGAGAATGTCATACGCCTTATTCTCAGTACCAAAGAGAAGCATTGCATTTGCGTTCTTACCGCATGTTTCTACGATCTGAGGGAGTAGTTCATCTAACTGCTCAATCGGTGCTGGTTTCTTGATATCGAGCTCACCCTTCGAGCACATAATTTTAAGCGTATCATTTGGCACATCCATATTACCGAGGCGACCCTCAACGTTGAATTCAGTCTGAGAAGACCACGAAATATATGCCCAAAGTGTATATATGCCGAGCAATAAAATAATGACACCAAAAAGTACCAAAAGTGTCTTAATAAAAATCTTGGATGGCTTGCTCATGTATTTCATAATTTTAGCTTAAATAAAGAAATATATATATAGGGAAACGAAAAAGCCACCGAGTAATCGGTGGCTTTTTCGTTTGGATACTGCACTCAGCAGGTATGCAATTAACGGAATAGTATCTTGTGATGTACCTTTTGGAAAAGTTCGATCCCATGACTGGTGCTCAAAACTTTTCCTCCTAAACAGCCGTTTTAGGCGTTTAGGTAGGTCTCACATGACTGCTGGCTGTCTGGTACGATGTTGGAACCTTTTTAACTCAATAAAGGGGTTTTTACGACAACTACCTTATTTATTAGCTCTTCCCATGTATTCACAACAGTAACTTTAGCTAAGTATTGCTCAAATTCTTTCACCTCAGCGTCGTTAGGTTGAAAAAGTATAAGATTAGGAGTTGATTCTATCATGTGACTTAAAACCTCAAGTCGGTCATCAATAAAGTGAGTAATTCCTAATTTTCTACATACCCCATCTTTTTCATGTCGTTGTCGCACAAAGTAAACATTCTCTTCCTTAATCCCCGTTTTTACATAAAAATCATGCGCTTTAAGCCAAAGCAAAATTTGTTGCTGTGCCCATTCAGTGCATTTTGAAAGCAGATAGACTTCACCTTGGAAGTAGTCATTAAGAGTTTTTATAGCCTCAAACACACCCTCAGAAGGAGGAAATGCTGCATAAACCGTTTCGTCAACTTTGTTGACCTCAGGATCATTTAGACGGTTGTTTATGATGACGTTGCCAATATCAACACCCAAAGTTTTTTTATTTTCCATTGATGCAATGGTAGCATGATAAATTGCATATAAAAAGTAGCCCGGCAAAATAAATTGCTCAGGCTACAAATTGAGGGCACACTCGATCTCTTGCCACGTCTTTATAACGTGAACATGAGAGAGAGCTCCAGTGTGTTTGAATTGGTCGATCTCTTGCGCTTGGGGTCGAAACAAGAACAAATCTTGAACCTTCCCAACGAATTTACTTAGGACTTCGAGCCTATCATCGACGACAACTGTCGTATTGTAATGTGTTTCCGTTGATTGCTCTATAAACGGAGTCTTGTCCCGGCCATGTGTAGTACGACGAATCCTTTCTAAAGGAATCCCCGTTCGTTCCACAAACTTATGAGCCTCGAGCCATAAACGAATCTTTTCGTCAGCAATGCCTGTAGAGTTGTATACTACCGTAACATTACCGCCAAACCATTCATTAAGTTTTTTCAAACTTTCGCAAACTCCCGGAGCTTCTGGAATTGAGTTATAGTCAATTGTAAGAAAATTTTCTGGCGTGATGTTACTCAGCCAATGAGCCACGATGACATTGCCAAGGTCGACAATAGCGCCACCTTTCTGCCTTTCCATACCCACCTTTCTTGTTGAATTTTCTGTCTAGATTAGAGATTAACATATATTTAACTATATGTCAATTATTTGCTGGCTGTCTGGTACGACGTTGGAACCTTTCTAGATACTAGTTATTATAGCGTCAAAAAGTGAAGTTAGTACCTCATTAACTTTATTAAAGTAAAGAAGTTCTGAGAATTTTGATAGCCAGTACGGTAAATCAAATTCAAAGAATATTCCCGCAACAATAATCAAAATATACCCCAATAATAGTACCTTGGGTGGTTTTAGTATTTGCCACAAAAGCAATTCGAGCAAATTTCTAGGATGACGGTAGAATCTCCTTTTCATATTCCACCTAGACCTGATCCCATGGTGCAGCAGTACTGTAGTTATTCCTCACAACATTGTAGCAATGATACATGGAACCATTTTTACAAGTACTATATACACTCGTACCAGTATTTTGCAACGCACGAATAACTGCTTTCCTTGGGTGTTTACCATTTGACTTTGAAATACCTGGTGAGGAAATGTAAGCTTTTTCTGGTGCAAAATAGTTAATAATTTCAGTATCGACATTTCGACGACTTCCATGATGGGGCACATCTAGCCAAGTAAGTTTTGATAAATCTTTAAATGTTGCCGCCTCTCGGATTGCTCTTTTACCAGCATCTCCAGTGAACAAATACTTTCTACCATAACCTTCAATCAGCACCATAACACTTGAATTGTTTACAGGCTTAGTATCTACTGACGGATCATCTATTAAAGATTTTTTATCTTTTTCAAGACCGAGAATAGCTTCAGTAGAATCAGAATTAAACCACTGTCTAACTGTGTCGTCGCTTAACCACAAATCTTTAAATAAATTTTCAGAAGGACCTACAACATAGATACTCCACCCACCCCAATCATAAACCGCCACCGGAGAGGCAAATATAGAATGCACTTTAACACCTTCACTTTTTGCCAACTGGGTTAAAGCATCAATACGATCAAAAGCTGATTTAAACGTGTGATATTCCTCAATACCGAAGGATGACTTTGCAAGTGAAAGAATTTTTTCTGCGGAAACAAATGAGCGCGGATCATTAATTAACAAATGTGTTACATTTAATTTCTCAACCATGTTTGGAAGGCCACCAATATGATCAATATCAGGATGGGTTGAGATAACAAGATCAACAGACCCGCCATGGTTCTGAACAATATGATTTATTATACGTTCCGATACACTATCGGTACCAGCATCAATCGCAATAACATATCGCTCTCCGGTCTCATTATATAAATCAACAACGAAAGCATCACCTTTACCCACATCCAGCATATCAATTCCAATTTTTCCCGTATTCATAGATATTAGTTATTTTGTTAATATACGTTTGCTTATATATGTTGTTTGTTTTTTATAGGCAAATATAAACATTATTAATAGTAAGGCGAGCAACAAGTGAATCTTATTGTTAAGCAGTAGTGGATAATATTGAGAAGTAAATGCGTAAAGTTTGAGACACGTAAGAGCCACAAACAGCGCAATAAAAGTTCTGTACATATTGTTAGCTTCGGATAAAGTTTCAATCAATGGATCTACCCTTGATGCTCTAACATAATTTGAATACTCTTCAAATTTTACAAATTTTACAAATTTCAATATAGGCTCAATTACCAAAGAACCCAACCGACTCAGAACTAAACCGATAAAATAGTATACGAATGGTGCAAACAACGGATCATTTTGAGCGAATGAGTATGGTGTAAAAATTTCTGACACAGCAACAAATAACACACCTGTTAGAAGATAATTGAATATATTGTATGCAGATAATTTTCCTAAAAACTCATTCATAATTAATGTTTTTTATCACGAGGAGGATTTGGATCTTTACCTGGAGCTACCGTGTCACTATCGCGAATTAATCCTTTAGGAGTATGGATAACAACCTCACCTCCACCAGAATTTGCAGACATCTTCTTTGCTGCCTTTTCAGCTTCCGCCTGAGTATCATAATATCCAGCAGCTCGGTCGACACTCTCTCTTTTTACTTTCCAATCCCCCGAATCTTGATCTTTTGTAACATGATAATTTGCCATTTTTTATTTTCCAACTGTTTAACTAATTTAGAACCGTTGGCGTTCTGTGGATTGTAGTGTTTGACACATTGCAGCGGTCTAGGCTATAATCTTTGTACATCATTGTACGCAGTGAACAAACCATGTCAAGCAAAATACATATTGACCTAAATGAAAAAGAATTGGCTGCTATTAAAGCAATCCGAAATTCCCTTATTCATGGCGGAACGGCTCCTTCAATGCGAGAATTAATGCGAGTTTTGGGATACAAATCACCCTACTCTGTTCTTTTGATTTTACAAAAATTAGCAGAAGCTGGTTTCGTAAAAAAAGAAAAAGGTAAAATAAAACTTTTAAAAGATCTTACTGATAGTAAGACAAATGTTCGAACGATAAATATTCCTATTATGGGGTCTGCCCCATGCGGGACACCTTTTTTTGCCGAAGAAAACATTGAAACATTTGTGCCCGTAGCCCAACGATTGATTCAACCTAATTGCAAGTATTTCCTCTTAAGAGCAATAGGCGATTCAATGAATTTAAAAGGTATAAACGATGGAGACCTAGTTTTAGTAAGACAACAGAATACTGCTGAGAACGGAGATATCATAATCGCTCTCATTGATGATCAGGCCACCATTAAAGAATTTCAACGAGGCCAAGATATAATTTTACTGCGACCCAATTCAACTAACAAAAAACATAACCCTATTATTTTGGATCATGACTTTCTAATTCAAGGGAGAGTTACAGCTACCATTCCTAATTTTTCATAGTTTCAATTGAATTCTCAACAACCGTAGTTATTGCCTCGACAATTTCCTCCAAGTGCGTTTCGATCAATTGATTCGTGACTCTGAAAGTAAAATGGTTCTCCTTGTCAGAATAGTAATCTCTTTTTAAATCAGAGATGATTTGCTTTGCATTAGTAAAATGTTGTATACCCTCTACTTCAATATACATTCCATTTGCAGGTATATAAATATCTACATGTTTATGTCCATCCCAATATTCTGGAACAACTTTAATACCTCGCTTCTCTAAAGCTTCAATGGGGCTTAGTGTTTGTTTCGTTGGAGCTAATTGAAACATAAAATATGTGCTAACTATAGTATGTAGAACCAAAGTTAGCAAGTACCTACACTTATGTGTAAGTATGAATAAACAAATTCTCATTCAATTTGGAAAACGAGTAAGGGAGGAGCGTGAAAATAAGGGACTTTCTCAAGAGAAACTCGGCCAATTAGCGAAAGTTCACCGAACGTATATCGGCATGATCGAACGTGCTGAGAAAAACATAACTCTAACGAATATGGAAAAGATTGCACGGGCTCTAGGTAAGAGAGTTAATGATCTTATAAATTTCTAGTAGTTGACTCTTCAACTACCTAAGATATACTTACTTTACTTTTCCCCCGAGAAATCCTAAAAGAAATTTCTCACAAAAGGTAAATCTCGCTAATGTGATTTACCCACTCATGCAAATGAATGGGAATTTTTCTTTTTTCGAAGGAATTAATAACTGAAACAATTCTATGTTTCAAAGAGGAGAATGATATTGACCTGACTCCTGAGGAAGCTAACGAGTATTTAAACTCTTTAGCTGGTTTGTTTTTGGCATTTTCCACAAAGGGGCGTTCGATCCCATACGGGTCGAACTGCCCTTTTCCCCCTCCTTCTTCCCCGCATTCGTTCCCTGACTTGATAAATACCTAACTTAAGAAAAATGTATATCAAGAAAATAACCTATGGGGAAAACATGGAGGTAAAATCCTACGAATATCCACCACCTCTTCAGGGAAAGCGAACGGAAAGAAAAGAAAGGAAAACAACTACTGAAGAAGAAAAATTCGAGAAAAGAAAAGATAACGTATCGCAAACCCAGAATAATTTTAGAAGGCTTGTTGCCGCTAATCTTACTGAAAATCCATTACTAATTAGTTTAACCTACGAACAAAATATGCAAGACATAACCAAAGGATATAAAAACTATAAATCATTTATTCAAGCAATTAGATACCGATTTGGGAAAGGAACAAAATATATTGCTGTTCCTGAATTTCAAAAGCGTGGAGCTGTTCATTTCCATGTTTTGTTTTGGGGATTGCCCAAAAAGACATCTGCCGAAGAAAAACGTACCCGTACGATTGCAAACATATGGGGTCATGGGTTTGTTGATGTTATAGAAACAGATGGGCATGGCAAATTATCGTCATATCTCGCTAAATACATGGCAAAGGCGTTCGTTGATAAGAGATTAAGAAACCAGAAGGCATATGTCGCTTCAAGGAATGTATTGAGGCCTGTAACCAAGTCAATTATTTCGCCTGTACCTTATGAACCTGAGGATTGTGAGCTTGTCTCAGACAAAACATACACAACACAACGAATGGGACAATGCCGCTATCGTTTATTTAAATTTAAAAAGGAGTAATATAGGCCTATGCGATACATCATTTATTGCCGTAAATCTACTGATACCGAAGATAAACAAGTTCTTTCGCTTGAGTCCCAAGAGAATGAACTAAATACTATTGCTCAAAAGGAAAATCTAAATATCCTAAAAGTTTTTAAGGAAAGTCGTTCTGCCAAATCTCCTGATCGTCCAATTTTTAACGAAATGATGAAGATGTTAGCTGAAGGAAAAGCTGATGCAATTCTTTGTTGGAAAATTGACCGTCTCACTCGAAATCCAATTGATGGAGGACAAATTCAGTGGTTGCTTCAAAACAATAAAATAAAGTGCATTAGAACTTTTGAGAAAAGCTACTATCCAAACGATAACGTTCTCATTATGGGTATCGAACAGGCGATGGCTAATCAATATATTCGAGATTTGAGTGTGAATGTTAAGCGAGGTAACAGAGCGAAACTTGAGCGTGGAGAATGGCCTAATCATGCTCCATTTGGCTATCTCAATGATAAGTTCACCAAGAGCATAATAATTGACCCTGTACGCTCTAAATACGTTCCTAGAGCCTTTGACCTCTACCTAACTGGCTCACACGGCTTTAAGGAAATTTCGAACATTCTATATAACGAGGGGCTAAGAACAAGAACGGGCAAGAAGGTTTTGAAAAGCCACATTCAAAGAATACTCTCATGTGTTTTCTATACCGGTCTTATGGAGCGAGATGGAAAATTGTATGAGGGTAAACATCAAGCTCTCATTTCAAAAGATACTTTTGATAAAGCTCAAGATGTAATGCACGGGCGTTCACACCCTCGACCAAAACGATTATTCTTTCCACTCCGTGGATTTCTCAAATGCGATAATTGCGGATGTGCTTTAACTGCAACCCTTAAAAAAGGACACCACTACTATTACTGCACAGGAAACCGAGAACACTGTCAGGAACACAAAAGCTACATGCGAGAAAACTACTTGTATGAAAAAGTTTCTAAAATCTTTGAGGATATCCATTTCTCAGAGCGAAAAATAGAATTGATGTATCAAGCCGCAAAGGAGCGGGTTGGCGCTGAATTCCAATATACGGAACAGGCGTTACGTAACCTCAAAACTCAATCAAAGGCACTCTCCACAAAAGAAGAGAAGCTTCTCGATGCATTTATAGGTGGTCAGATTGAACAAACGTTGTATGACCGCAAAACTCTCGACCTGAAAAACGAACGTCTTTCTCTTAACCAACAAATCCACACCCTTGAATCCCGCCAACCCGCTTCCGTGTTGGAACCAACTAAAAAAGTATTTCTAGAAGCAAGTAGAGCCGCAAAAGAGTTTATGGATGGAAATGATTTGAAGAAGAGAAATATCCTAGAAAATCTCTGTTGGAACCTTTCAGTGAAAGATAAAAATATTCAGACTGTTAGCCTTAAAAGTCCTTTCGATATAATGCTCAAAGCACCCAAAAACGGAGATATTTCAACTTTGCTGCGGGACTTGGACTCGAACCAAGATAACATCCTCCAGAGGGATGTGTCCTACCATTAGACGATCCCGCAATGTCTTCTTTTAGAACTCTTTAAAGATACTTGAAAATGGTAGATAATTCAAGTTCGTATAAATGCGATATAATAATACCCAGAAAGGAGGTGTACTATGGAAGAACAATCCGTGTACCTTATACAACCTGAAGCAGAAAATTTATCAAGCCTTATTCGCGCAATAATCCAGTCCACAGGTCTACTCATTGCAACGTCACGAATAATTAAAATGGACGAAGTTATCGTGAGAGGCATGTGGCCACAAATGTCTGACAAACTCCTACGTGAGCGCGTTATACATTTTGAAGGTCGTCTATGCGAAGCCGGTATAGTAACTGGCAAGAACGTAATTGCGCGACTCATGGCTATAGCGGGTGACAAGGAAAACCCACAGGACTGCGGCGACCGCACAATCCGTTTTCTATGTGGTAGTTCGCTAGGCATATACGTTGAAAATCAAGCGTATTACTGGAACGGTATCTGGTATGCAAAGGACCAGGATGAAGTGGACAGGGTGATTACACTTTTCGGCTTCAGGTAACAGAGAGCTCAATCGCGCACGATTGAGCTCTCATTTTTATAACTATTATTTCCCTGCTGCTGCCTTTATAAACTCTGTGAATAACGGATGCGGTGAAAGTGGCCGCGCCAGAAATTCTGGATGAAACTGTGTACCCAGAAAAAACGGATGAATAGCGCGGGGGAGTTCCGCAATCTCCATCAAACGTCCGTCCGGGGAAGTGCCTGAAAACACGAGTCCTGCTTTTTCAAGCTTTGAAATGTACACTAGATTAACTTCAAATCTATGTCGGTGGCGCTCATATGCAGTGTCACTTTCATATGCGTCACGGGCAATGGTTTCACTCTTCAAACGCGCCACATAGGCACCTAAACGCATGCTGCCGCCATAATTCCCTTCTGCTAGTTTTTTCTTTTGATCGTCCATAATATCAATCACTGTATGCGCCGCCTTTGTGTCTATCTCCGCAGTATTTGCACCCTTTAGTCCGGCTGCGTTACGCGCATATTCCACCACTAAAAGCTGCATACCATAGCAAAGTCCAAAATACGGAATTTTATTCTTCCGCGCAAAACTTATGGCAGAAATAATTCCTTCTACGCCCGTTTCGCCGAACCCGCCGGGAACCAAAACGCCATCAAAATCCTTAAGCATTGAAATTTTAAGTTTTCCCGATTCAAAATCTTTTGAGTTGATCCATGAGAGTTCGGGCTTTACCCCTACTTGGTATGCAGAAAATTTAATAGCCTCAATCACAGAAATATACGCATCGGCAAAAACGAAATCCCCGCTGTCAAAATACTTTCCCACCACAGCTATCTTCACTTTTTGAGCACTGTCACTCTTTGCTTTTTTTACAGACTCTACAAACTTTCGCCATCCACCCAATCCTTCTTTCTTTGGTTTTGGGCGAAGTTTTAACGACTTAAGCAAAAGCTCCGCCATTTTGTCTTTTTCAAAGTTAATCGGCACATCATAGATGCTGTCTATGTCCGGCGCGGAAATAACATGGTCTGAATATACGTTACATGAAAGCGCAATCTTCTCCTTTCGCTTATGATCCAGCGGAATACTACTGCGGGCTATTATAAAGTCCGGCTGGACACCGTATGAGTTCAGCTGGCGCACTGCATTCTGAGTAGGGCGGGTTTTCATTTCACCGATCTTTGATGGAATCGGCAAAAAGGTTACTAAAATAAACTTCACATCATCAGGATGGCGAAGTTTCAAAACACGCGCCGCCTCTATAAACATTACGTTCTGGTAGTCTCCCACCGTTCCGCCAATCTCTACCACTGTGATCTCACAGTCACTTCGCTCTGCGGCTTTCTCGTACCGGCGCACTATCTCATCACGAATGTCCGGAATAGCCTCAATGCATCTGCCCTTGTACCCCAGCGCCCGCTCTTTCCGGAGCACGTCATAATACACCATACCGCTCGTCATGTAGTCATCATGAGTTAGGTCGCGATTTAAAAACCGCTCATAGTTTCCCATATCCTGATCCGTCTCTAGTCCTGAATTCATCACAAAGACTTCACCATGCTCTGTAGGGTTCATGGTTCCTGCGTCCACATTCAAATATGGATCTACTTTCACCAAGTTTGTTTCAAAACCGTATGCCTGGAGCAACGTGCCGATAGATGAGGTGGCAATTCCCTTTCCCACTCCGGACATCACGCCGCCGATCACGAATATGTATTTTCTTCTCTTCTGTTTCATGCGAATTTTGAAATATGTTCAGTTTAAAAACGAAGGCGCCGAAAGATCATATTGATCCTTCAGCGCGCCAGTCTTTCAAATGTCTATTAAATTATTCTTAATTATATGCTCTGCATTTAAAAAAGAAAGGTGGAAGAAATGGGAAATAGGTGGTGTGATGTTGAACATCACCCAGGCGAAGTCCCACTTCACCCTACACGTTCAAATGCCGCTTCACCGCCAGGTAGCTGGAGATCGCCCCAAGCACAATTCCGGCCACGAGAATAATGGCAAAAATCTGGCCGAAGTTTGCAATGTAATAGCTCAAAAGTGTAAAATCCTCTGAGAAATTACGGGTAATATTACCCATGTAGTACGTGATCGGATAGAACAAGAGCAACGCCACCACCGCGGAGACTACGCCGTACATAATTCCCGAGACCACAAACGGACCGCGAATATACATGTTGCTTGCCCCTACCAGCTTCATCACCGCTATTTCGTCTTTTGAAGCGTAAATAGTCAGGCGAATAGTGTTAAATGTGACGGCAATAGAAATGAAGATAAGGACACCGGTGATAATGTAGCCGAGCTGCTGTGTGGAATCAATAATATTGCCGAGCCTGTCTATCACCACTTTGTTGCGGTTATAGTTTACACTCTCCACAATAGTCTTTCCCTCGCTTGAAAGCGCATCAGGACCTTCCAGGAATTTTGCCACGCTACCGTACTGCTGTGGTTCCTTCGCTTTAACGTTAAGCGCTGCGGGTAATGGATTCTCCCCTATTTCTTCTAAACCTTGTAGCGTAAGCGTATCATCTGCATGCCGCGCCTTAAATTCTTCAAGTGCCTGTTCACGGGAAATGTACTGAACAGCCGCCACTTCCGGTAGACCTTCCAGCGCTTCTTTCAAATGCAAAATATCAGCCTCTTCGGTATTAAGTGTGAAATATACGTTTACATCCACCTTTTCCTTCACGGCGTTAAGATAGGTAGATGTGAGTGTGGTGAAAAAAATAAGACCTCCAAACACCATGAGCGAAAGTGTTACCACCAAAATAGATGCGAGCGAAAGAAACCCGTTTCTCCAGAAATTTACGAACCCCGTACGCACTACTCTTTTAATTTTTGTCCAAAACATACTATTTTTTAAGTTAAATTAATTGCAGTCACTTTGACCGGCGCAATGTCTTTACAAAATATACTTGCCCTTTTTGTCGTCCCGAATAATTTTACCGTTCTCCATGGAAATAACTCGGCGGCCAATGGAATCTACAACGCCTTTATTGTGCGTCGTAAGAATTACGGTAGTACCGAGGTCGTTGATTTTCTGCAGTATATTTACAATCTCCTGCGTGTTCTGCGGGTCCAGGTTTCCTGTAGGCTCGTCGGCTATCACCACATCCGGCTGATTCACAATAGCGCGGGCTATGGCCACACGCTGCTTCTCACCGCCGGAAAGTTCATGCGGAAAGTTCCAGATTTTATCCCCTAAGTCTACAAGCTCCAGCACATGCGGAACATCCGACTCTATCTCTTCGTCAGTCCGGCCAGCTGCTTCCATAGCAAAAGCTATGTTTTCATACGCCGTCTTCCCAGGCAGAAGCCTGAAATCCTGGAACACCGTCCCTATCCGGCGGCGGAGTTTGCTTATGTCTTTCTTTCGCAGCCGGTGAACGTTACTTGACTCAAAATAAACAGAACCATCTGACGGATGATCTTCTGCAAGGAGAAGCTTCAGAAGCGTAGTCTTCCCCGCTCCAGAATGCCCAACAATAGACACAAATTCATTCGGCTCTACCCCGAAGGTAATATCCTCCAGAATCACAGCGTCAGATGCGTACCTTTTGCTCACCTTATCAAAATAAATCATGATTAGTATCTAGTATATCGCATTAGGGAGCGAGTTCAAAGTTTCGTTGTTTTAGGCGGGTTTTTGAACGTATTTATGGCACTTGGTGCGCCCATTTACGGTACAAAAAACCGCGGATATGACTCCGCGGCTTCGCACATACTTTATCTTCGCATTCGGCAGGTACCGTTACGATGTGCGGGGTATGTTTTATTCCACTTGATAAACGATGCCGACACCGCCACGACAGCAGTGCAAAAAAGCAGGACAGTAAGACAAAACGCAATCATTGGAGTCCTGCCTGCAAGCAGCATGTACAGGATTCCAGCAGATGTAAACACCCCAAACACAACCGAAGACCAGAGCGTACACATGAAAAATGCTTCCGTCCGTTTCGTGAGCGGCCAATCAAAAACACGATCAATAAGAGAGAACATAGCTTTTATCAATGTAGCACACTTTTGGGCGTTTAGCAAATTTTTAGCGTGTGTTATGCGCCAGGTCAAAACTAAATCCCTTTCTCCGCCTCAATAAATTCTTCCAGTTCCCCATCCAGCACTTCATCCACCTGTGCGGTTTCCACATTTGTACGATGGTCCTTCACCATTTTGTATGGATGCAGAACGTAGGAGCGGATCTGGTTCCCCCATTCTATATCAGTAGTTTTGCTGATGTGCATGCTGCCCTCTTTACTCTTACGCTCGTCTTCCATGAGCTTGTAAAGTTTCGCGGAAAGAATTTTGAGCGCAGTTTCTTTGTTCTGCGCCTGACTTCGCTCTGTGTCCACATGAACTGAAAGTTTTGTGGGTAAATGAACAGCACGCACTGCGGTTTCGCGCTTATTTACATTCTGTCCGCCCGGTCCTCCTGAGCGCGTAGTGGTCACCTCTATTTCTTTTTCATTAATGTGGAACTCACCAAGTTTTTCAAACTTCGGTACCACTTCCACCAGAGCAAATGACGTGTGACGCATTTTCTTTGCATTAAACGGCGAAATGCGCACCAGCCTATGTACGCCTGATTCATTTTTAAGCGCGCCGTATGCATTTTTTCCAGAAATTTCAAATGAAATATTCCTGTAGCCACCGTGATCATTTGCATGTTCGTGGATAATAGAAATTCCCCAGCCGCGGTTTTCGCAGTATTTTCTGTACATTTTAAACAGCATAGCGTTCCAATCTTCCGCATCATCGCCACCAGCGCCAGAAAAGATAGTCACCACCGCGTCACTGCGGTCGTATTTGCCCACACCTTCCATTTCATCTTTAAGCGTCGCAATTTCTTTTATGACCGCCTGGGCGCGATCCTTGTTTGACCAAAAATCCGGAGCGAGCATGGAGTCTTCCAGTTCACGGATTTTGGCGAGTTTTTGGGTTTTAGTATCCTGGTTCATTTTTGAAGATTACTGGCAACACGTTTAGTGTATAATATGCAACATGAACTTACAATCTGCAACAGTGGACGTAATAATTCCCGTCTATAATGGAGAGCGATTCATAAGGGAAGCTGTAAATAGTATTATAGCCCAAACACTTCCTGTTCAGAATATTTTTATTATTGATGATGGATCTTCCGATAGAACAAAAGAGGTTGTATACGACATTATTAAAAACTCGCCTATTTCAATTCACTATATCAACGAGAAGAATTACGGCCCTAGCGCTGCACGCAACAAGGGGATTCGTCTGAGTAAAGCAGAGTATGTTGCGTTTCTAGATGCAGATGACGTATGGCACCCGCAAAAAATTGAAAAGCAAATTAATGTTTTTAAATCATCAAGTGATAAAAAACTTGGGGCAGTTTATTGCCAATTTGATGTATTACACGAGGGAACAGATCAAGCGCGTTACCAAAAAACCCCGCCACAATCAGGTAACCTATTTTCATACTTACTTAATGGCACCGGGGCACTATGTACTCCCAGCCTACTTTTATTTAAAAAGGAAGTTTTCAATTCTATTGGTTTGTTTGATGAGAAATTACGATCAGGAGAAGATTGGGACATACTACTCCGAACTGCAAAAAACTTTCACTTTGATTTTTGCAACGAGATTCTCTTGATGGTTAGAGATCATTCAGAAAACACGTCCAAAAACACATATTATATTTTACATAATCAACTTTTTTTTATTGAGAAATGGATGGGTGTTTTTAAAGACAAACCAATGTTGAAGCAGTGGAGAAAGACGTATGCATATGCACATTATAAAAATATACTTTCATTTAATGAGATAGGTAAGGTACTCACAACCCAGCAAATAAAAACTCTTTATCCTTTTGGATTTAGCATGTACACCACACCTAAAATTCCTTTTTGGATATTGAAACAGTGGATTAAGAATCTACTTTATTTATTTGCAAAAAAGCATGAGTAATAGACCAAATAGTATTGATGTCATAATTCCGGTACATAACGCCGAACTCTATATTAAAGAGGCTCTTGGTAGCGTTATCAATCAAACGTACCCCGTAAATAAGATTTATTTAATCGATGATGGATCCAACGACCGAAGTGAGAAAATTATCAATGAATATCAAAAAGAAAGCTCAATTAAGATAGAGTACATAAAAACGTATGGTAATAGCCCATCAAAAGCCCGGAACATTGGAATTAAAAGGAGCTCCGCAGACATTATCGCTTTTCTGGACGCCGATGATGTATGGCATCCAGAAAAAATCGAAAAACAAATAAAGCTAATCGAAGAAAAGGAAGTTGAGTTTGTACACACGGGCTATCAGTATATTGATAGTGCTGGAAATGATTTTATCCCCCGAGACCGAAGTTACAGCGATAGTGAATTGTATGGAGACGTTAGTCGACTCATTTTCCATAAAGTAGGATCCATAGCATTACCCTCAGTTATTATATCCAAAAAACTTATAGACAGAGTCGGTGCATTTGACCCCGAACTTAGATTCGCAGAAGATCATGACCTATGGATCAGGGCTGCACAGGCTACTAAATTCGGATTTTTGAAAGAAAATTTACTTAAGGTACGACGACATAATTCAAACATAACAAACGACAGAGATTCTCTACTAACCAATCGTATTAATTTTTATACGAAATGGGCAACTTTTTTTCCAGCAAACACTCCCACAGTAAAAGATATTAGAGATGAGATAGCGTATAAATTATACAAAAATAATAATTTTAGGCACGATTTATACCCCACAATACCTCACACTGCACTACGGAGATTATTTCCATTCACACATAAACATCCGAACCTGATAATTATCGGCCACTTACCTGTTATTGCCCGTGCATGGATCATTAAAAACCTTGGATTATAAGCTACCAAAAAAACGCCTGTGTACCGCTATAATATTTTGTGAATAATGAATCTCATTTTTAGGTGAATATGGAGACAACGCAACCAGTCCATCCTTTTTAATTCTATAGAAAAGATGATCCGGGAGTAAATCGAAATAATCTTTCAAAAATGTTTTTGAAAAAATATTAATCTCATTAAATTCAAATTGGATAATATCAATTAAACCTTTCATTATCATTGACGATCCGCCCATCAAAACAGGAATCCCTAGACCCTCAACATCAATCTTCAAAAGATCAATTTTATCGATAAGATTTTTCTCACAATAACTATCTAGTGTTACAACCTTAACTTTTACCTCACTTACCTCAGAAATATCATGAAGCGGTTTATACACTTCTTTAAAAGCAGTTGTGAGACCGCTTAACATTGCATCGGAGTACAAACTTATCATTTTTCCACTATCACTTAATCCGAAGTTATTTACCGTAACTCCAGATAATCTTCCTGTATTTTTTTTCAATTCTTTGTAAGTCTCAGGATGAGGCTCAAAACAATGGATTCTTGAATTAGGAAATTCCTGGTGCACCATCTTTGTATATGTTCCAACATTTGCGCCCACATCAAATATTACCTTCTGCCCAGAAACAACGACTCTACTAAGTACAGTTTTTAAAACGTAGCGCTCACCCGAATCATCATACGACGACCAATACCATATTCCATTTTCTCGAAAAGCTAAATCTAAAAGATTTAGCTTTAAAATATTTGCCACTATAGAGATACACCACTCCGCCAATCTTTTAATCAAAATTTTAATCGAAATCCATACTTTAGTAATCATAACTTTTTTGTTGTTACATCAATGATTGACGCTATTATTCCATATACTTTTCCTGCATAAAGCCCATCTCGAGGATTATTAACGCTTATTATTCGAAAATTAAAACCTCTAACATTATCATAATAATCAATCCCAGGACGCTGGATAGTAACATCAAAACTATAGACGCCCACGTTAAAAAGAAATGGGGGTATGACAACAATAGTTTTATACGATCCAGGTTCGTATATGTTTAATTTTCCATTTGCGTCACCATCTGATGAAACAAAAACAACTTTTGAGTCAACATAAAATATTAAACAAATAATAGCTCTATCTATCCGCTTTTTCACTGTAAAGTTAACTTCTATTGTAAATTGCTCTGAAATAGAGAGCTCCGACTGAATGTTTCCTTTTTTATTTTTGATTGCTGCAAATGTAACAAATGCGTCACTGTCATGGTTAATTTTATTGCCGATCAATGAAAATTGCACAGTATCATTTAAATAACAACCAATCACATGGCTCGGCAACCCTTCCATTTTAATTTTTCCATTTTCTAAATAAATAACTCTATCGCAAATACTTTCTATAACATCTAAATTATGACTTACAAAAATCACTGTTCTGTCCTTTTTTTTTGTGACCTCCCCTATTTTACCAAGACATTTTTTCTGAAACTCAACATCCCCCACGGCTAGAACTTCATCAACAACCAGAATATTCGGATCTAAATGCGCCGCAACAGAAAAAGCTAATCGTACATACATCCCACTAGAATAATGCTTTACAGGTGTATCTAAAAATCGTTCGATTCCTGAAAACTCAACTATTTGATTAAATTTTGAGACAATCTCCTCTTTTTTCATTCCTAAAATAGCACCGTTAAGAAAAATATTTTCCCTTCCGGTGAGTTCAGGATGAAACCCTGTCCCCACTTCAAGGAGTGCACCAATTTGCCCTACAATTGAAACACGGCCAGTACTAGGCTTAGTAATACCTGTGAGTATTTTTAAAAGGGTTGATTTACCAGCACCATTTTTTCCAATTATACCAATCACTTCACCTCTTTTAATTTCAAAACTAACATTTTTCAGTGCCCAAAAAATTTCTTTATCTTTCCTTTTAAAAAAGGGCCTCCTAACAAAATTCATAATCCCTTCACGCAAAGTTCGATAAGACTCTTTATGAGCTAACTCATATTTCTTGCCTAAACCATTAACTTTTACAACAGAATCCTTCATAACTTCTATAGTATATCTGAAAACTCCTCCTCATTGAATTTAAAATAAACCAGACTCAGAATAAGAATAATTAATGAGACAATAAGAGAGATGAACAATCCTAGAGAGTCAAATGGGATACCAAAAAGAAAAGAACGGAAAGCGTCAATAATACCGGTTATAGGATTAGCCATTACTATTGGCGAAATGACACCAAGAGATTTTGTTGAATAAATAACTGGACTTAAAAAAAGAGTAAGTTGTACAAAAAACGGGGTTATATATTTAACATCCTTATATTTAACCATTAAAGTTCCAAGAAACAGACCAATACCAGTTGACGCAATAGCCAGCAACATAATTAGGAAAGGAAAAATAATGAAAAACAAGAGCGATGGCATGTGTCCAAAAAATATCATTAACCCAAAAAGTATAATAAATGCAAAAAATAAATCTATGAAATAAACAAGAATTGCAGACAATGGAAGAATTAACCTAGGAAAATATACTTTCGTTACAATCTGATGGTTTTCTATGAATGAATTACTCGCACCTAATATAGAGTTTGAGAAAAAATGCCATAACATCAACCCCGAATACACAAAGAGTACATACGGCACCTCATTTCCGGTCAGTTCTTTGAATCTTCCAAAGAACGTGACGAATATAATCATGGTTAATAGTGGCTGTAAAAGTGCCCACAGCGCACCTATAACCGTTTCTTTATAACGCACTTTATAATCCCTCCACGCAAAAAAATAAAGAAGTTCACGATAATACCAAAGCTCCTTAAAATCTAGGAAATTTGAAAATTTTTGAGGTGTAATTTCTTTTGTGGGCTCCATGAGCCAGAGGCGAGGATCGAACTCGCGACCCCAGCTTTACGAAAGCTGTGCTCTACCAACTGAGCTACTCTGGCAAGCTAATCCGTTTTATAGTATGTGATTTTATGCTATTTTGCAAAGGAATAAGCCTTACATTATTACCTTTTTAAACATTTTCTCCGCTACATCCCCCCACGTCGACCATCGAAAGGAAGAGAGTGGTGGGATGTTTGGCGGTAGTCCATCCTTCTCAAAAGAAGTGATAACGGAAGCTAGGGATTGTGGATCATGCAGATCGGTAAATATACCGAATTTGCCTGCCACTTCTCTATGTACGGGTATATCGGTCACAAAAATGGGTTTGCCTTTTTCCAAGGCCTCAATTATGGGTAAACTAAATCCCTCCACGT
>Ga0196965_1000301_pt1 | contig 33472 bp, 33 predicted proteins | sample S1_20metaG_FD_148668 | JGI IMG/M metagenome (GOLD analysis project Ga0196965, IMG submission 148668) | Soil microbial communities from Anza Borrego desert, Southern California, United States - S1_20 | ecosystem: Environmental > Terrestrial > Soil > Desert | place: USA: California | collected...
TTAGTCCCGTATCTCTTATTATGAAATCCTCTCGGTGAAACACTCCGTATGCCTGAGGAAAATAAAAGTGCAATATAGTAGCAATAGTTATTGATATTCCAATAGTATATAGAAATTGCATTTGATATATCTATTGCAATTGTATTTATGTTTTTTGTAATCTATTGTCATCACACCTCAAACTAAAAAAAATAAGAGGAAACAAGTTATGAATTTGACCAAATATATTAAAGGGGATGATATTTCTAATTTACAGTACTTTTACGATAATTTGAAAAATTTTTTATTATTTCAATAAAGCAATTTGTACCTTTGTTTAGTAATCGAAGATCAGTAAACTCATTTGGTGAATGCATTTTGTTAGGCAGTATAGTACTGCCAATGCAAATAGAATCAACATTTAATAGTTCTTTAAATACATACATTGGACCTGTACCAGATGAGGATATGTTAAGGACGACTCCGTTAAAAATTTTTGATGCAGAGTCGACAATCAACTTTACATATGGATTATTTAAAGGGGTTCGGTACGCAGGCTCTCCACTTATAAATTTTATAGATATCTCGTCCTCAACGAAACCATTTTTTCTCAGATAATTTACTAATTTGTTAAATTGGACTTTGGGATTCATATCCGGAACAAGTCTAAAGTCTAATTTTACCGTGGCCGTAGAAGGCAGGATGGTTTTAAAACCTTTTTTAGTATATCCAGAATCCAAGCCTGAAATATTGCATGACGGTTCCACAGCAAGTGCTTTTTTTGCTTCATAAGAAGATTGATTGTTTATAAAATTCGAAATTCCGTATTCATTTTTGAATGCTTCTTCGTTGAAGGGTTCATCTGCTAATGCTTGCAGTTCTTTTTCATTTAAAGATCTAGCATCATCATTCCAACCATCAATCAAAATTTTACCTTTTTTAGAATCATATAGAAAAGACAATAATTCAATTAATTTCCAAGCAGGGTTCTCAATCGCAACAGCCAAACTTGAGTGGATATCTCTGCAGGGTCCGTTTACCCTAATCTCTGCATTGAGTATCCCTTTTTGACCTAGTGAAATAATAGCTCGGTTATCTTTATCAACATAACCGCTTTCCCATATTACCATATCCGAGTTTAACTTTTGATTATACTTTTGAACATATCTGAATAAGTGTGGGCTTCCAATCTCTTCTTCTCCTTCTATCAAAAACTTTATGTTGCAAGGAACATCTCCACTCTTTTGTAGAAAGTACTCGACAGCCTTTAATCTAGTTATCAATTCCCCTTTATCATCCGATGATCCTCTACCATAGATTAAATTGCCAATGACTTTTCCGCTAAATGGATCATCATTCCATTTTTCTATCGGATCAACGGGTTGAACATCATAATGATTATAAAATAGTATGGTTTGTGCATTAGGATTTGATTTTGATTTTACTTCTCCAAATACTATAGGAGGGATTTGGTCCGTAATTCTGTCTTGAATTTGATCCTCTATATCTAAGTATAGTAGCTCCGATTTAATTCCCGCGCTATTCATCATGTTTGATAATAGGATTGCACACTGCTCCAAGCCTTCACTTGTAGCAGAGATGCTAGGTTGCCTGATTAGAATCTGAAGATCTGCAATCAGACTGTTCATCTGTTCGTTATTTATAGAAGCAGGTATCAGCATGTTATCCAATCATTTCACCTATATCCCAATATACATCAAGATCTATAAAGCACTTTCCAAATCCCATATAACACTTAGCACATTTACCACTCAACATTATGTATTAAAATTTTGTTAAGTGATTTACATGACTCTTTAACTGATAAATGATCAATAACAACTGAATATAACTTTCTTATATCATGGGTATGGTTATAATAAAGGAGTATTGCTCTTTGTTTTTTCCCACACATGTTGGATAATTTCAGATACCGTTTGATAAACATTGCCGTTGTATTGTGTTTCCCATTTCTTTGCAACATATTGACCAGGAGATGTTCTGTCTTCCAATCGCCTCTCAATTATACCAATGAATTCGTATCCAAGGTCTAAATCTTTCAACCCTTGCTTTGCTACATGTAGCTGAGTCTTTATTGTATCAGAGACATTAAAATGAGTTTTAGCATCATAACCTGAACGAACCACCGCAGCCCGTTCTTCTCTTAGAGAAGCTAAAGGTCGTAATGGTTTGCCTTCTAATATCGACCGATACAAAAAGCCGATAAAGAATTCTATCATAGCAACGATTTCTTTGGGTGTCGGTTGTACGGACATGATTCTCGTCTCGACTCTATAATTTGGAGAATTTAAGCGAATTCGGATATCATCATGTCTGTCTTTTTCTAGTCCAAAGTAGTCTTGTGTATTTTCAGTTCCTCGTCGAGAAGCAATATAGTCAATATAATCGTCAATCCTGTCAAGGTATTTTGGAATAGCCGGAAAACCAGAGTTTTGTTGTTCAGAATGATCGTATAGGTAAACTCTTGGTTCATACATGGAGAAGAGTTTACCAGCAAACAATCTACTATTAGACCCAATCAGTATAACAGAAGGAAGTATATTGAGTATGTAATTGAACATGTGGGTTGTATAAATGGGATTTAATCCCTGTAAGTGCATGTGAAATCCTTGTATAGCTGTCGCAATCATGTTTGGTTTAAATTGTTGACCTTCAGTTTCGATAGTAGGGAATTTCTTTTGCCATTCGTAAAAGTTTAAATATCTATCCTTCCGCGTAATAAATTTTTTTTTAAAAATATCAGGTGAGGGGTTTCCACCAAGAAACACCGGGATAACTTTTTTGTTCTTGTATACCTTTTTCAATGACAAATCCAAGAATTCAATAAATTCCACAAAGAATGTATTAACACTAGACAAGTCGTGCATTGAAATTGGCTCGGTTTTGACTTCTAATTGGCATTTTCCATACTCTGCATCCATATCAAATCTAGAGCTCAGTTCCTTTATCAAAGGGTGAGCGTTGACTGGCAGCGCTTTATCATCAAGCAAGCAAATCTCGATTTCAACGCCTACACGGTAGAGTTCGTCCCAACGATGAAGGTCATCTTGAATTCTTTTTTTCAATCCAAGAGTTTGATCTGCCAGCGGATTACTCAAATCGTAAATCAAATAGATAAAATATAATATAAATTCCTTTATATAAAAGGTAAAACTATATGTTTATTGGTACTTTGTTTCGAAAATCATGTGGTTTGTTATGTCATTTACACTTTTTAATTTCTTTTGGATATTAATACCTTTATGAAAGATGTTACTAATCCTGTGTTTCTATATATTTAGGAAACGTTACTCCTTTACATATAAAAATACCATTATTGTAAATAACCCACTTCATTGTTTAAATTAATTAATTTATTTCTATTTCCTAGTACAGTAGCACTTATTTTTTTATGACATTTATAACAAACGGTTCTCAGATTGTCTTCATTATGCACAAATTCCAATATTGTTTTAACTTTATTATCCAAAGTATCGAATTGATATCCTAAATGATAATAGTAGGACTTGGGAATGATATGATCACATTCAAGCCAATTTTTTTGTGCTCTGTTATATCTTTTCCTACGATGTAATGTTATACGACAAATCTGGCAAGTATAATTATCTCTCTTCAAAACACGGTTTCTAATATTTCTCCAATAAAAATTTGAATTATACCATCTCGTAAATTGCAAACTACATTTTTTTGAACAATACTTTTTGAATGGTTTGCATACAGATTCGTTACAACCATGGTTTCTACATTTAGGATTACCGTTATCGTCAAATTTATCAAACTCATGAACATAAACTATAAAGCTAATTAAATTGATTTTTTTTGATTTCAGGTTACTAAATTTGGAATTTGTGCCTATCTCAAAGTTATCCTCAGCGGCCTCTATCTTAACGGTAGTATTATGTTCTGAAGCACTTTTTGTTTTTGTGACTCGTTTGGATTTTCGTTTTCTTACTATCATTTTCTTAGCACGGAGATGAAGATATAAGAATATTATTGCATTATAAGAAGTAATTGTGTGAACCCAAGGTAATTGAACATAAAAGGTTTTGATAGAGACTTAATATTCCTAGGAACTGAATCACCTTAAAACAAATTGTTTCCAAATTTTTGTTCCCAATAATTTTTTGCTGAAAACAGATCATCTTTAGCCGCGTCTGCCTAAAATAGGTAATGCGCCTCTCATAAAAAGTTTGAGTTTTGACGTCCTTAGATATATTTAACTGATTGTTATCACAAATATGTGTATTTCAAAAGTTATGTTAATTATTAGTAAAAAGGAGGCTATGCTAAAATCAAATTTGCCGTATCTTATTATTTGCTCTTGGATTTTTTGTTGAGGTTAATTTTGCTACTAACAAATCCTTTGGCCGTCTTACCCTGTGTAATGGTGTACATCACTATAGCCAGGATTTAGTATAGAGTATGCTATTTTAAAAATATAATTCAAATTAATCGGCAATATAAATAAAAAAAGAAATGTGCCTTATTTACTTGGTTTGCTATTTCGGATACTTTGAGATAATTTCATATGAATATAGGCTTCCAATAATTTAACAAATTTGTTAGGTGGATAAACATTTAAAATACCTAGACGAGTTTAAACAGTTATTTACATTGAAGAGTATGAGTATGGATAAGACTCGCTTTCCAGTCAAATATTTGTTTATTGTTACCCTAATAATAATAGGGATAACTTATTCTGTTATGATGCTTGGGGTGTATCTTTCTTCTATTCATCAGGGTTTATCATGTCTAACTTGGCCTCTTTGTCCAAATGGTTTTGACATTCCACCTCCACAGTACTTTTATGAGCATACTCATAGGACGCTCGTTTTTGTCTTAATGATTTCATTATTTTCCTTTACTGGATATTCATTTATCAAGTTAAGTAACAAAAGCCTAAGAATAAAACTTAGCCTTGCTACAGGATTGTTAATTACCCAGATCCTTATTGGATGGGTCATGATAGTTACAAAATTACAACCGATAGTTGTAGCATCTCATCTTGCTACAGGCATTGCTTTTTTTGGAATTTTGATCGTTACGGTGATCTCTTTATATCATCAAATGAAAGAGGCTTAAAAGAAAATTAACACGTGCTAAATTTTTGTCAATTTTAACATATTTCGTATATTTATTTCCATTCCAAAACGATCTTCTCTACTTTTCATATATTTATATATTTTTAAAACATCCACAAAATCTTTTAACATATTAAATTTCTTGTTTATACTTTTGCTTATAAAGTTGTAAACATTTGCATAAATTTTAAAAGTAGACAATACGTCCTTTATGTACTTGTTTCTATCATATAGATTATCTACAAAAATTTTTGCGCATATTGTGGAGGGAATAATACCTTCGCCTAGTAATGCATATACTGTGCCGATTGATTCTCCAACACCAACTGTTTTTTTACCATCCGTAAATGGAAGGCACTTAGAGGGTGGCGTAATTCGGACAGGTCGGCCAACTTTCTTTAGTACTTGACAAGGATACTTTTTCATAAAAGAGTCCATAAAGACGTGAGTTTGTTTTCTCTGAAAATCACCTGATCCGATATGTGCATATCCGTTACCAAGGGGAAAATACCAAAAGTATCCTGAAAGTGAAGGAAAAGCTTTCAAATAAAAATCGTCATAAGGTATTTTTTCATATTTTACCTTGTACTGTATACAAGGTATCCATAATTCGTCTTTCAACTTTGGCAAATAGTGACGATGAAATCCTGTTGAATCAATTATAATATCAAAGTCTTCCTCTAAGGAGACTTTGGTAGGTGATTTCTCAAACCTAATATCAGTTCCTTTGATCATATCTTGAATAAGTTTTAACTTGTCATAACTTACCATCCCCTTAAGATTTATTTCAATATTCCTACCAGAATCGATACCATCTCCGACGTCTACTTTCATTCTTTTTCCATCATGTAAAATATAATTCTCGAGATTTAGGCCGCAGTGCTTTGCATAGTCCTTCATCACATTATCACAAGTAGCCCATGCACAAACAGCATCGTGATCCTTCTGAGGCATTCTCTCAAATCCCTTTACATGAACATCATGGAGATCACTTAGCTGATTCATCAAATATGCTCCAGCTACACCTATACCAACTACTGCAACCTTCATGCACATATTTACACATTGGTAAATAAATTGATTTCATTACAACAAGAGATATGAATAAAAAGTAGAATTCAATGATAGTGATATAGATATAAATGCCGAGTAAGAGATCTCCAATTTCCCATAAAAAAAATAAAAAAAGGATGGCCGGACCACTTAGGGTGGGGATTGCACTTATGATTTTAGGCGCCATAATTGTCGGTATGGGAGGTTTATTTAACAGAGAATCGATGTCTATTTATGGATTTGTTGTGGTTATTTGTGGTTTTTTTTTATACTTTGCATCCTACTACTATCTAGATAGAATGCAAAAAAATAAGTCAAAAAAAATAAATTGATACTGCTGGTCTTTGCATTATCCCCCACATATTCTCAAAAGGACAACATTTTAAAAATGATGATAAATAAATAATAGTCTCGATTTATTATGGAGGACGATTTATTTAAGAGATTTTATAATAAAGAGTTGGGAGTGTCTTTCTTTTACAACTCACTACTAACTCATCAAAAAGATTTATTAAATGCTGATCCAGCCCATGACCTCCAGCTAAAACACCAAGAATTAAAATTTAGCATCATCAAACTTTCCTCAGAAGCCAATGTAGGTTTGCAGTTATTTGGTTTAGAAAAAGGTTTGAGATCATCATTAAATGAAAACGAAACAATAACTGAAGAGAAAGGATCAAAGGCGCACCAAATAGCAGGAAATGAAACAGCTTACACTACGACAATTTTTCCTACCACTATTGGCAATATTATGATTAGACGTTATTTAGTCTCTCACAAAGGTAAAGGATATTTATTGGCTTTTCAAGATAGGTTAGAAAATTTTGAATCAGATCAAAGTCAAAAAATAATTGAAACTATTTTAGAGACTTTTAAATTTATTGATTCCTAGTATTTAGTTTTTTTTAATACAGTAAGATTAATGTTAAAAAAAGGTACGCTTTAGCGCTGGAAATTATTCCATGTAAAGTGCAGGTTTATAAGGTCGAGAAAACCTTGACTTGTTTTTAGGATCAATAATGTCTAAATCGTTTTCATAGAATATTTTTATATTTTCTATTGGAATATTATAATCAGATGATATCAATGAAAAAGCGTCTTTTAATGGAATTGATTCATCAAACGCCTTTAAATCTGCTCTTCTTTCCAATTCAATGGGCGACAAAGAAACAATATCTTCATTTATTTTCTTGATTAAATCAGGATTGTTTTTTATGAAATTTTTTTGCTCTTCTGTTATTGAGGAGTCAGATAGGAGCGTTTTCATTATGACACCAAAGTTTTTAGACTTTGTGTTAATGACAAGGTCAATGACCTTGTTATACAACGTCTTCTTCTTTTCAGAAGCTAAGTAAATGAATAGTTTTTGCGCGTTTATATTTTTAGTAACTTTAAGGATTTTATTCAAGTCTTCTAAAAGATTTAAAATCATTGATTCATTCTCCTCAGTAATATTATTAACACACCTAGTATCACTAACCGGCCAATTACTATTAAATATCGATTCATTATCACTTTTTTTAAAAAAACTCCATAACTCTTCTCCAAGAAATGGACAAAAGGGCGATAGCATTTTAGTTCTTGTTATTAGAAACATATAAACAACATGTAAATAATTTTCCTTATTAGTCTTTGACTGATCTTTTGATGTTCTCCTTTTGATATACCATTCAAAATCCTTATCCATCAAGTATAAAACCGTATTCAGAGCATCTCTAATCCTTAAATCTTCAAAAGACTTTGAAACCTCATTCGTAGTTATATTTATCTTATGCAGTAACCACTGATCTTCCAAATTTAAGCTTTTGATAAATGACATATTATAATAGTCATCATCCAATGATTGAGTATCAAAGAAATCTGAATTTGAATTAATAAAATCAGTTGTAAATTGGTAAATCTCATTTAACCGTGTAAAGATGCCACTAAGAGTGGAGAAAGAAAAGTCAACATCTTGAAGTAATTCGCCTAATACGAGCATAGCGATTCTGATAGAATCTGCATTGAATCTTTTTATGGTACTTCTAAGAGGGATTATATTTCCCATGGATTTTGACATCTTCTTTCCATCCATAAGTACTGAGCCATTCACTACTATCTGCTTAGGCCATTTGTTCTTTGGAAAAATAATTGAATGATTATAAATGAAAAATGACAAGTGGTTTGGCACAAGATCCCTGCCTGAGTGCCTAGAGTCAAGTGGATAATAATATTCAAATTCACCTTTGATCTCTTTTGCTATTTCTAAAAATTTATCAAATCTTACAATGTCTTGCGGATCTTCATTATTTTTTTTTAATTTACTGATCATATCAGAACCATTTTCATTTACAATTTTTTTTTGTTGATTGTAGTTACTTGCGTTTTTACTCAGGAGTATATAATCAAAAAACCTATTATCAACAAGGTCAATGTATTTGTCTAACTTATGCAAATTAACATATTTTGAAATAATGTAGTATACCATATAGATTACCGAATCAGATAAACTCTCAATTACCCATTCCTTGTCCCAGGGAAGGGGCGTTCCCAACCCCGTTTTTCTTGCGCAAGCCCGCACTTTTAACCAATCAAAAACATTTTTAAACTCTTTCAGTATTTCAGGTGGAATAATTTCCATAGAGTTTAAACACTCAAACGCAAGTGTTTTCCATTTTGAATTTCCATAATTTAAGAACCATTGGTTATCTAATAACTTTACAAAACATTTTGTTCCACATCTACAGTAAACAGGTTTATTTGTTAATTCATAAAAGATAACAGCATCTTTATTCGTTGTCAAGTCGTTCTTAACCTTTTCTTTTGCCACAGAGACCTCCAGATCAGAGTAGGGATATGTGTTTTGATTCATCTTTCCAGAATAATACTCGATAGAATACAGATCAGAGGTAGCCTTTTCTAAGTTAGGATCACTCTGTCCTGTAATTGAATACTTTTTTAAAAATATCATAGAAGGAATATTATCATTGGGGTCAATAGGTACAGTTAGTTCATCTGATTCTGGGGCCTTTCCATAGTCACGAGATTGAATTTTGTTGGATTCAATTATGGTTATAGGTTGAATATCGATAAATTTAGAGTGGGTGACTGATTCTTCTGACAAATTCTTTTTAAAATCTAAAAGTGCTTGCATATCGTATGGCGCATGCGCAGGAACTGACATAACAACACCACTGCCTTCATCTAAAGTAACAAATCTAGCAGGCAACACCGGTACGGACTTTTTAGTCAACGGAGCTATTGCTGTCAAGCCAACATAATCTGATCCTTTAACCTCTTTAATTATGGTAATATTATAATTTAGATATTTCAATTTTTCTGCAGCATTCTCGCTAATAACCCACTTTTCTTTATCATTTATGAAGACAAGTAGATATTTTTCATCGGGATTGATCCATAGGTTAGTTACTCCAAAAATGGTTTCTGGTCGCAACGTAGCTACAGGAAAGAACGTCTCATCCTGGTCTGCTAACCGAAACTTTACCAATGTGTATTCCGTGAATGTAGGCTCTACATCACCTAACGTATCGTGCTGGCTTACTGGATTGCTGTCATTAGGACACCACCCAACGGGATGAGACCCTTGTTCTATTACACCAAGATTTTTTAGTGTTTCAAATTGCCATGAGATTAACTTCTTGTATAACAGATCAATAGTTGTGAATTCTCGCCTCCAATCAATTGCATATCCCATTTCCTTCATTCCCAATTTGATTTCATTATGAAAATATTTTGCAATTTTCAGAGGGTCAGCGAATGAAGCAATGTCCTTTTCGTCAATATGATAAATATTCTTGAAGTTATCAATTATTTCTTTGTCCTTTGCTTCTACTCTCTTAGACATTCCAAGAATGGGTGTGCCAGTATAATGGAATCCCATGGGAAAAAGTACATTAAAACCTTTCAGCTTCATATATCTGGCATGCACGTCTGCGATTGTGTATGTTCTTCCATGTCCTATATGTTGAGGAGAGTTGGGATATGGATAGGCAACAGTGATGAAGAATTTTTTCTTTCCATGCTGTGGATCTGAAATGTTTATATCTTTATTTTCCCAAAAATTAAGCCACTTTTTTTCAATTGAATTCCATATATTGGTCTCGCTCGACATTTACTTTTCCTTAATCAAATTATTTATCTCCTGTATTTGAAAATTCGTAATTTAGTTCTGGCAATTATTCCTCATTAACTATATTACCTGACCTTCAGTTTCTGAGATGTCTTTGAATTGTGCATTAAACTGATTAGATGAATAAAAAGAAGAACAGTGAAGGAGAAGTAAAGTAATATGCCGATAGGTGAAAAAGAGGTTCAATAGGTCATCTCTATTTTTGCCTTGGAGTCTTAAAGAATTTTGTACATTTTATATTGTGTCTTTTTAACTTGTCAAAAGAATACCTGTTTTAATTTTTCTTATGGGGGCGATAGAGTCATTAAAACCAAGAGTAATCTCATTAAAGAAATTTATTAAAATAAGAGATCAGCAAATATCCTTCAGTTTTTTAAAATAAATCTGTCTATTTAAATGCGGTATAGGATAGAACATAACAACGTGTGATGTGAAACGCTTAAGTTAACCTTAAAATGATCTAAATGTAAGATTGGAAAAGTCATTAGACTATTCTAAATATCGTAATGGTTTGCTAGTCCCACTTTTAATAGGGGTTGTTATATTTTTTATCCTTTATTTTTATTCAAGAATTACTTCACCGGGCCAGGAAATATTTCTTTCTAAATCGTTATATTCTTTGGCTGTGATTGTATTTGCCTCTTTTCTTACCTGCTTGGGATTATTCTTCTTTAGTATCCACAGATTCTATTTTTTGACCTCGGCTTTTGAAAAAGATCCGAATTCGTTGTTATATCAGCTGCAATACCCATTGTCACTTAAGAAGTACAAATTAATTTTTTTAGGGTCCTTTACTGCTTATTTTATTTTCTTTGGTTTTCTTTCAAACATATTTATCTATTTCGTTGATGAGAACACTATTTTTTCTTTTATTCCTTTATCTGACTCGGCTCACAAATCAGCAGCAGATGAACAAGGTGGAAGAACAGAATATGAAGCATTAAAATCAAGTATTGTCGAAGCGGATCTCAACGCACTTAATGGTCAAAGAGAACGACACAACGACCATCAAGGTTCTCTTTTATCAAATCAAGGTCAAAACCTAACAGTTCCTCATTCTGCAACCACAAATAGCTTTCCAAATTATCAACTTATCATATGTTGTAACTATATAGGCTATGTTCCAATGTTGATTCTCAAGATTTCTGAAAATTTTTCAGTCTTAATCATCCCACTTAATTTGCTAATCGCAATGGCTCTTTCAGTTTTAGTTGGGTTAAACATTAGTTTAAACATTTACTTGCTTTCTATAAAAAAATCAATAAAACTATCAAAAAGGAATTATTTTGGAGTAATAGGAATATCAACAGGTCTTTTTGTTGGCTGTCCTACTTGTACTGGCAGTTTATTTTACTCCTTGGTTGGATTCAGCTCATTGGTTATTTTCACTTCTCTTAACTTTTATCAGATTCTTTTTGTTTCAATAAGTATTCCTATGCTTTTTATCTCATTATTACTTATGATGAAAATGCTTCAAAAATCATTTATTTATTCTTGTAAATTGCAAAAGAATAGGTAAAAAAGAAGGGAAAAAAAGGATCCTGCAAATATAGAGGATTCTATTCTTTGTCAATAAATTCGTCTGGTGACGGAGGCTCAGGATTAATGCCCTTTCTCTTGCGAATATCCGTTACTAAGTTTCTAATTACTGATTGCGGTACAGCTTGCCATGTCTTGAAATATGTGCTCCACATGGCTTTTCCAGCTGTCCCTCCTCTCATAGTCTCAGATAGATCAAAGGTCTCAGATGCAGGCACCTCTCCCAAAATTATGGCAATAACACCTTTCTGGTCCACATTTAGTAGCTTTCCTCTTTTTCCTGATAAAATCCCGGCTACTGTTCCTATTTGTTCTTGAGGACATTTTACCTCAATTCCAAGAATAGGTTCCAGAAGCACTGGATCTGCAATGAGCATGGATCCTAACATTGCTCGCCTTGAAGCAGGCATTAATTGAGCCAAGCCCCTATGGGCAGGATCCTCGTGAGGAACAAAGTGGTGCAAAACAAACCTCAAACCTCTTATTTGTTCCTGTGCAATAGGACCAGAGTGGATCACATCATCAAAGCCAGATTTGATAGAATCCATTGATTCTTGTATAAATTGCACACCCTTTGTTTCATCGGATAGCATATTACCCGTTGGATCTACAGTAACAACGCTTCTGGCTTCATCTGTGCTCCAGCCTTTTTCCCTGAGTAAACGGGCCATCTCCTTCTTATCCATATCTTCCTTTAATTGACCGGTTCTTATCATCTCTATTACCTCCTCACTAAGAGGTTCAACCCTCAAGAAGATTTTGTTATGTTTATTTGGAGATTTGCTCATAATCGGACCTGCCTTGCCCCTAATAGTTTCACGATAGTTGATTAAAGGTTGGGTTGTTTTAATGTCCAAGCCCGCTTCTTGAAGAAGAGACGTTGCAATTTCAAGATGCAATACACCCATGCCAGCCATTAAGGTTTCTCCTGTTTCTTCATTAATCTTCACTATGAGGTTCGGATCTTCTACTGTTATTCTCCTAAGCCCCTCTACCAATTTTGGCAAATCCTTGGGATGCTTTGGCTCTACTGCAATTGTAACCACTGGTTCAGAAACGTACTTTATTGACTCAAACGCGTCAACGTTCTTAACTGAAGATATAGTTTCACCTGCTACAGCATAATCTAATCCTAATAATGCAGGTATATTTCCACAGGGTAGAACGCTAACCACCTCTCGAGTGTTGCCCATGTAAATATTAACAGACTGTACCTTCCCACTTCTCTTTGCATCAATTAGGTATACCTCATCTCCGTCCTTTATGGTGCCTGAAAACAACCTTCCCGTGGCAACCCTTCCAGCCTGTGGATCTACATTTATTGTTGTAACCATCATCAATGCTGGACCTTTTTCGTCACAATTTACCAGAGATTTCCCAATATCGGAATCTAAATCCCCAGGCCAAATTTTTGGAATTCTATATTTCTGAGCCACATGAGGAGGAGGATGGTGCTGTACTACCATACCAAGCACAGCATCATGCAATGGTGCCCTTTCGGACAATTTCTTTATGGCAGTTGGATCAGTTGATGTATAAGCGTCATAAACGTCCTTAAAGCTAATTCCTTTTTTCTGTGCAACTTTAAAATTGAATCCCCATCGGTCTTTTGCAGATCCGAAGGCAACAGTATTGCCCTGGATACTTACCTTCCACCTTTCCTTTAATTCAGGTTCAGCATAAAGGTCGACAAGTCTATTAAATTCTGCAATAATATTAGACAACCACTTTTGCATGGCAGCAGGATCGAGTCTTAGTTCTTTAACCAATCTATCAATCTTATTTATATATAAAACCGGTCTAACACGTTCTTCTAACGCTTGACGGGTAACAGTTTCTGTCTGAGTCATTATGCCTTCAACAGAGTCAGAAACAACAACTACACCATCAATTGCTCTTAATGCTCGTGTCACTCTTCCTGTAAAGTCAATGTGCCCAGGTGTATCAATCATATTAATAACATATTCTTTGCCGTCGTCATTCTCATAAAATAATGTGACGTTGGCCCCTCTAATCGTCATCTGTCTATTCTGTTCTAGTTTCATAGAGTCCAACGCCAAAGCTTGACCTGCAACACTGGGAGATATGATTCCTGAAGCAGCTAATAGACTATCACTCATGGTAGTTTTACCATGATCCACGTGAGCAATAACACCAAAATTTCTGATTTGATCTTTATTTCCAATAATCCTAAGAATATCTTGAGTCGATTTAAACTTGGGCATCCTATATTTCAAAAAAGTTTTTCTAGGGTTATTAAACCTTCCTTGTAGGTCGTATTCACGAGAATTTTGTATCTTTTCTATCTTCCTTTAAAAATGGTTACTATATAACAGTAATGATTATACCTGTTTCACATGTGTAATAAATAATCTTTATCATTGTTGTATAAATTTTTTTAGAATGATGGTACTAAAATTCAATTACAAAGATTCTGTTTTTTTACCAATTTAAAAAAAAATTAGTATTTTACCGCCTATGAGTGGAGTGTTAAACATAGTCGAAACCTTTTAACTTATATGACAACTACTATTTTAAATTTAGATAAATCATGGTGGATGAAATTAATGTGGGTCACACTCCGGATGCAGATGATGCTTTTATGTTTTATGCCATAGAAAATGAACTAATACCTATGAATAACTTTAAAATTATTCATCATATAGAGGATATCGAAAAGCTAAACAAAAGAGCAATGAATCATGAATTAGAAGTTACAGCCGTCTCAGCACATGCCTTAGCATATGTAGATAATTATACTATTTTGATGAGTGGAGGAAGTTTTGGAATTAACTACGGACCTATTATAATTTCAAAAAAAAAGCACTCAATCGATAACATTTCTAATTGCCTAGTAGGGATTCCAGGTTACCTGACTTCAGCATATCTTTTAATGACAATATCTTTAGGAAAGCTAACGTGTAAGGAGATTCTCTTTTCTGACATACCAGATGCAGTTATAAAAAATTTAGTGGACTATGGTCTAGTAATACATGAATCACAGATAACATATGAATCACAAAACCTTCACAAACTATTTGATTTGGGGCATTGGTGGGATAAGATCTCAGGGGGATTACCCGTACCATTGGGAATCAATATTGCAAGTAGTAACCTTATGAATTCATCTAGAATCAGAGATTTTGATAACTTGTTAAGAACCTCTATACAATACAGTATGGATCATTTGGCTGATGCAATTGACTTTGCTTCCAAATATGCAAGAGGAACAGAAAAGACTACGTTGACAAAGTTTGTCAATATGTATGTCAATGAGTTTACTATAGATATGAAAAGTCAAGGCATGAAGGCAATTTCCAAATTATTTGAAATAGCACATGAGAAAGGAATAATCAAAAAAAACGTTCCTTTAGTTTATTCAAAATAACAAAAACAATATAAATTAAATCATAGTAATCATATTTCATATATCATAGTATGTGTGAACATTAATATTCGCTAATCATTTTGACTAAATCTAAGTCAGAATTTGATTTAGATTTTGTATGATTTTTAGTCGGTTTTAACCTTGTTAAAGAAGGTATCTCTTTGAATAGGCTTCCGTCCGATTTCTTTGATCAAGAATTTTAATTCCTCAGTTGTAGTATGATTAGGCTTGCCAGCAGCCTTGAAAATCTCTTCCGAAAAGGCAGTCCCCACCAAATCATTTCCACCATAACAAAGGGCTACTTGTGCTAGTTTCTTGCCTAGCGCAATCCAATAAACAGAAACGTTCGGTAATCTATTTGCCAACAACAATCGGGATAATGCAATAATTCTTAGGTCATACGTTGAGGGACTTTCTGCAGTAATTGTGTGCTCTTTTTCCAATTGAGTATTTTCTAAACTAAATTTTAACGGAATGAAAGTTGTAAAACCGCCAGTCTTTTTGTTTAATTCTCTGAGTCGAATGATATGATCGACTATGTCCTCCGGTGTTTCAATATGACCAAAAAGCATAGTACAGTTTCCTCTAAGGCCAATTTTATGGGCCTCTTCTGCTGTGTTTAGCCATTCTTCCCCAGAACATTTACCTAATACTATCTTATCCCGGGTTGCTTTGTTAAAAATTTCTGCACCACCTCCCGGAAGCGCATCAAGTCCCGCATCTTTAAGTCGAAGTAATACTTCTCTAATCGAATTTTTAGTTACCCTAGATATAAAAAATATCTCAGCAGGCGTTAGCGCTTTTATAATTACCTGAGGAAATTTTTGCTTTATGGACCTGAACATTCCTTCATAATATTCCAGTCCTAATTTAGGATGAAATCCGCCGACAATATGCAGCTCGGTTGCCTTTAATTGGTTGATGGCTACCTTTGCTCTCTCTACAATTTGCTGATTTGATAAGGTATACGCATCGTCATCCTTTTCTTTTCTATAAAATGCGCATAGCTGACAACTTGCAGCACAAATGTTAGTATAATTAAGGTAATAAGATGAAACAAAAGTAACAGTTTCGCCACAGACTTTTTTTCTTAGGTGGTCTGCTGCATTTCCTAAAAGGAACAAGCTCTCATTCTTTAGCAGCTCAACGCCGTCAGTGAATGTCAGTTCCTCACCGTTCATAGCCTTTTCCAACGCAGAAGTTGGTTTGACCAAAATGTTAGACAATACCTGTTGTTATATCCTAAAAAATATAAGTGCTTTTAATAGCACTCCCTTTTGTTCAAATCAAAGAATAAATTAAACCAAGAAGAAGGTTACTTAATCATTGCAAAATAGCCAAATTAGTCACGATATTTTTAAAGGTTCTGAGCTGGAGGAAGTAGTTGATAGAATTCTAAACAGTCAAGATATTAGATTAAATGATGTTATCTTTCTATTAGAATCATCTGAAATTCAGAGGCTTGGATTAATAGGTAATAGCATTAGGGAAAGCTTGTATGGCAATAGAGTTTCTTTCATTAATAATATTATACTAAATTATACAAATGTCTGTGTAACTTATTGTAAATTTTGTGCTTTTTACCGACCCCCTGGACATGAAGAGTCATACACAGTGTCTAAAGATGAAATACTTGAAAGAATAATTTTTGCAAAGGCCAAATACAATATAAAACAAGTACTGTTTCAAGGTGGACATAATCCCAAGTTAAATACAGAATATTTTGAAGATATTTTTAATAGCATAAGAGCGAAATGTCCCGATGTTGCGATTCACGGGCTCTCAGCATCTGAAGTAGACATGATTTCAAAGGTAGACAAATGCTCTAGTCGAGAAGTATTAGATAGGTTACGTACTGCAGGATTAGAATCCCTACCTGGTGCAGGAGCCGAAATCCTAGTTGACGAAGTTAAGGAAATTATTAGTCCTTTAAAAATTTCAAGTCAGCGCTGGCTAGATATTATGGATACTGCGCACAAATTAGGTATTAAATCCTCTGCCACAATGATGTATGGAACGGTAGAAACAATCGAACAGAGAGCACGTCACATTTTAAAAATTGCAAACCTTCAAAAAAAAACTGGAGGTTTCATGGCCTTTATTCCATGGAGTTTTGAACCAAATAATACGCAGATACAAGAAAGTGGCACTGTTCAATACGCTATGGGCGGGTTTGAATTATTAAAGATGATATCGGCCTCAAGAATAATCTTTAATGGAATAATAGACCATCTTCAATCCTCTTGGTTAACGAACGGGATAGGAATGGCTCAACTTGCGATCTACCACGGTTCAGATGACTTTGGAGGTACATTGATTGGAGAAGAGGTAGTAAGCGCTACAGGAGCACGATCCACGGAACTGCTGGCCAAGAATATTATTGATTCGATAAAGGCGATGGGATATGTTCCTATAGAAAGAAATAATAATTACGATACGATAAGATATTACTGAGTTTCTTAGTGGATAAGAGTCTCTTTGAAAGAGACAGATTCAGTTTTAAAAATAGGTTTATAAATGTATTTATATAAAATTTGAACTGTGCCAGTTGGAATAGACGACATGGCTATTTATGTCCCGAGGCTATATATTGATTATAAAGACTTTGCGGAAGCCAGAGGAATAGATCCCCAGAAGCTAGAATATGGAATTGGAATAAAGAAGATGGCTTTGGCCGATGCAAATCAGGACCCAGCAAGCATGGCGGCAAATGCCTGTATGAGATTAATGAAAAATAACGACCTTCGGCCTCAAGACATTGGTAGAATTTATGTAGCAACAGAGTCAGGCTTGGATGAATCAAAGGCCATGAATTCCTTCGTAATTGGAATGCTTGAACAAGTCTATGGTGAAAGTACATTAGAACATGCTGGAGGAATCGAATGCAAATTTGCCTGCGTAAGCGGATCTTACGCCTTGTATGATAATACAAACTGGATAAGGGCCGGGGAAAATAACGACAAGGCCGCTATTGTAATAGTTAGTGATATTGCTAAATATGATATTGGTTCCGCTGGGGAATACACTCAGGGAGCAGGCGCTATAGCATTGTTGATCAAAGGAAATCCTAGGCTACTGGCTTTTGACGAAAGGGTTACTTCGACTATAATCAAAAACGAATACGACTTTTACCGTCCATTTGGGAAGGAAACACCTCTAGTTAATGGATTATATTCGAATTTGCTATACCTCATTCAAGTTAGAAAGGCTCTTGAAACATACAAAGAAAAGGCGATCCAAGCTGGGATTATAAATCTTAAAGAAGATGAATCCATAACTGATCATATTGATTATATAAGCGTACATCTTCCGTATCGCCGAATGGGCGAGAAAGCTCTAGCATATTTACTGAGACATGAGTGGAGGCACTTACCTCGGTGGAAAAATATAACAACAGAAATAGGAATGAATGAACCTGTACCGAAGGACCCACGTGGAACAATTGAATCTATATTGGCGGATGTGGAGTTTATGAAAGCAGATGAAAGATTCAGAAGAGAGTTCATGAAAACGCGTCATTATAGGGATGTATTTGACAGAAAAATGGCATCCTCATTGCAAGCGTCTGCGTTGATAGGGAACCTATACACGGCCTCCATGTATATGGGACTGAGGAGTTTATTGGAATTTGAATATGCTAAGAATGTAGATCTTTATAGTAAGCGTATAGGATTTGGGTCATACGGTAGCGGTTGCAGTGCAATGGTATTTTCGGGAGTAATTCAAGAAAATTACAAAGAACTAGTGTCTCGTATGAATCTAGATAAAGATATAGGGCCTAGGACCAAAATGTCAATAGAAGACTACGAGAAACTTCACAAAAATACTCGCAAATATGATGAAGCTTTTTTGAACGCAGAAGATGAATTTATTCTCGTCAATATAGGAGGCAATACTGCGGAAAGAGCAGGCTTTAGAGAATACTGTTACGCATCCTAAAACAATTTTCATCTTAAAATTTGATATATTGGAATTTTTTATTAAATTAATTTGAATGCGATACGATGTTTTTCAAATACCTTGATTAATACTTTTGATTGGTTTTTATTTTCTAATTCAAGACTGAGATAAACGCCTGCTGTGCCTGCAGAAATATTAGAACTTAGTCTATCGTGCACTACTTCAACGATATTTATGTTTGCTTGAGCTATCTCATCTACGATATTCTTAAGAGCGCCGGGTTTATCAGGCAATTCGATAAATAATTTCATCATTCTTCCTGTTTGCATTAGACCCTTTGCTACAACCTGACCTAGTAAATACATGTCCACATTTCCTCCTGAGAGGATAGATACTATATTCTTGTTTTTAGAAAAGTTTTTTTTATTTGAAATTAGATAAGCTAAGGATGCAGCACCGGCTGGTTCTGTTACGATTTTTGATCTCTCCATCAATAAAAACATCGTTTTTACTATTGATAGGTCATCTACAACTACAATTTGATCGACATAGTTTTGGATTAATTTAAAAGGTATTTTGCCAGGTCTTTTTACTGATATCCCGTCGGCGATAGTATATCCGTTTTGAACAGTACAAATTTCGCCATTCTCCACAGATTTTTTCATAGAAGGAAAGGCAACTGATTCAACCCCTATTATCTTTATTTTTGGATTTATAGACTTGGCAGCCATTGCAGTTCCTGCTATTAATCCACCACCACCTATTGGAATGTAAATTTCGTCGATTTGATTTAAATCCTGTAGAATTTCTAGTCCCACTGTCCCTTGTCCAGCGATGACATCTGGGTGATCAAACGCAGGAATTAGAGTTTTTCCTTGCTCAGTTGCGATTTGTTGGGCATAAACCGAAGATTCATCATAATTGTTTCCTTCTAATACCACATTTGCACCATAAGATCGTGTGGCCGCAATTTTTGCAGGCGAAGCATTTTTAGGCATAACTATAGTGCACGCCATATTGTGAATCGTTGAGGCATAGGCTACACCCTGTGCATGATTTCCGGCAGAGGCGGCGATTACACCGTTTCTTTTTTCATCTTCTCTCATTCTGTCGATCATTGCAACTGCACCTCTGACCTTAAAAGAACCAGTTTTTTGATAACATTCTAATTTTAAAAAAATATGATTTCCGCACATTTCTGAGAAAGTATTTGAACGAATCAAGTCGATTTTTCTTATTGACGACTTGTGCATCAGTTTATGAGCCTCCTTGATACTATTCAAATCAATATTGGAAATTTCTATTCTCAAAAGAAAAGGAAACCAAGGTTTATTTATATTTAGGCTTCAAATTAATTAGATTCAAATAAGTCTATCAAGTTTTCGTAACTTTGTGTCCTAGCCAGAAAAAACTTTTTGAGTAAGTTAGTCATTGACGGCCCTAGTTATTCTACTACATTATTGCGTTGAAGTTGATATGAAACTTACGATTGTTATTGTTGCCTATACCTTAAAATTAATTTTTATTACTGACCTTAAATTGTAGGCTCATTTACCAATATTCTATTAAATTGGTATTTGGATTAAAAAATACGTTCTGATAAACGTTTTGGAACTACCAGATCTGAAGCACCTGCAATAATCAATTATGTCTATTTTGCCAATTACCATGCCAAAAAAAGGGCATCGGGGATCGAATCCATGATACTCACAGTTTAGTAAAAGTCCATGTGGGAAATATACAATAACGAATATTTTATTTGCATAGCTCGATTTACCCGTTTAAAGAATTTTCCCAATGGTGATAAGGTACGTTTTTCCATCTCTCCTTTGATAATATAGATAAAGATTCAAATTATTGTGAAAATACGCAATATATCTTCAAATTGTCTTTTCATTTCGGCCAAAGTTTCAGCGGATAAATTTTCAAAATTTATAACAGACGTCTTTTCTTTCGTTTTCTTGTTCTTTATCATTTCAAAATCAACATAAACTACCATTCCTTCCTCTCCTTGCAACATTTTATTCTGATCAAGTGACGCCAAACTGAACTGGTAAGCTTCAATAATAAAGGTCTCCAATTGTTTCTTCAGTTTACTAATAAGGAGATCATTTTCATCCAGAGAAGGATGTTTTTCTTCTACTTCAGAGGCTTTCTCTATAAGTTTTGAAGAAAGTTCGCTCTTAGTAAAGAGCTCTTCAAATAATTGGGAATTGTCTACTTCTTTGTATCCCAACCTCTCTAATTCTTCTCTAATTATCTTGTCTCCTTCAATTGTGATTTCGCTTTTTGTATTATTATTTAGGTTTTCTAATTCTCTAATTTTCTTTGATAAATTGATAACCTCTTTATCTACTTGATAATAAAAAAGTGAATGAAATTGGATCCCCATGTATACGTAAAAATAAAATTTTTCTATTTCAGTACTAAATTGAAGATATATTCTTCGCAAGTCGTCTGATTTGGTTGTTTGCACACCAACTACTTGCCACTTTGGTGCGTGAACGCCTATTGATTTTTCTAAAGTATTAAATAAATTTACAATATGGTTGGGATCAAACGAATTAATATCAATTACAGAAAAATCTGCAAGCATAACTTTAGTATTAAATGAGACGAGGTTTCTCTTTACTGCATCTTCAAAAGATTCTCTCAAATCATTATTGAATTTGTTTAGCAAAAGAATAGGCTCTCTGTTCTTTCCCTTTTCTTTTAAAGGTAATCGCATCTATCATAGTATTAATCAAACCTATTTATGTTTGAATACTAGTGTATTCATCAATAGATTAAAATATCATCTGTTGAAGAATAAGTTTATGCCCACTGCTTATATCTTGATTAATTGTATTTTGGGAAAGGAAGAAGATATCATCAGACAAATATCTCAAATTCAACAAGTGAAGGAGGTTCGCGGTACTTATGGAGTTCATGACATGTTCGTAAAAATCCAAACTGATACTGTTGATGAGATGAACAATACAATCACAAACAGCATTAGAAAAATTAATGGTATAACTTCAACCGTAACACTTGTATCTATTCCTGAACAGGGAGGAAGGGGTTAGCAAACTGTTATTTTCTGATATGTAAGAATATTAAAAAAGTACTCAAGCCAACGGTAACCCATCCTACAGCTCCAACTATTACAAATACCGCATAAACTGGAATTATTAATGCCATTGCAGATAGGGCGGCTCCAAGGCACCACATGAAAAGAAGTATCTGGATGTTAATTTTGTTAAATAGCATTTACCCTCTCAAATCCTCGTCATACCCCATAATTGAATTTATTGTAATTCCACATTCACTGCAGACTTGAAATTCAACAAACGCAAATTCATGGTATTTTCTATATGAAAAGCTTCTTCTGTGACCACAGAATACCTTTTTAATATTCTTTATCGTATAAATGCAACCTCATGTGTTTATTAAATGCCGCCGGTGAGATTTGAGCTCACGACAGCTCGGTCTTCAGCTTCACCCTGTTTTATTAAACAGTCGAGTGCTCTTCCAGGCTGAGCTACGACGGCACATTTTAAAAACATTATTTTATATAATATATATTATTGCTTTAGATCAAGATTGTAAAAAATTTATATTAAAAAGATATACTTAATTATTAAATAAAATTTAACCTCAATCCTAATAAAGAAATGAATTTAAACTATAGGGTTAGCTATGACAAATAAAAATGAGTTAGATCCTTCAGCTAATGAATCATCCTCTGTGTTGGAAAGTCCAGAAGAAAAGAAGAAAAGGTTTCTGATGGAATTTGAAAATCCATTCAAATGCGACAAATGTAGCGAACGATTTAAAAAGAAAAAATATCTTAGAGAGCATAAGGCAGAAGTACATGCCTATTAGATTAAATAAATATATTCAAACCCTTATTTGATCTTCGGAAAAATTATAATATACTATTTGTTTCAAAAATGAAAATATATACCAAGACAGGAGACAAAGGAAAAACGAGTTTATTTGACGGAACTCGAGTAATTAAATCTAGTAAACGGATACAAGCTTATGGTATAGTAGATGAGGTTAATAGTCAAATTGGTGTACTAATCTCACTTTTAAACCAAAATTCTGAAATATTTGACCTAAAGGGATTACTATTAACATTGCAAGGACAGTTATTCATATTAGGAAGCGACCTTGCAAGGCCAAAAGACAATGACGGAGGTCATCCTCGAATTACAAAAAATGATATTTTGTATTTAGAAAATCAAATTGATGTATTAGACGAGTCTTTGGATCCTATCAAGTCCTTCATTTTACCAGGTGGCTGCATTCAAGCTTCTCAAAGTCACGTTATACGTACTGTAATTCGTAGAGCAGAGGTGTCGATGGTAGACCTATATATCGAAAATCAAATAAGTGAATACGCGTTTGTATATATTAATAGATTATCAGATCTTTTCTTTATGCTGGCCAGAACATTTAACAAAAGGCTGGGACAAGACGATATTCCCTGGAAAACCAAGCAGACACCATTATAATAAAATTTAAAGTATTCTTTAATATGAGATCGGTGCTTACGGTCAGCACGGGTTATCTGGATATATTTGCAATCGTAAGTAGCAAAATTGACAGCTTTAACTCTAATACACCGGTAATATCTAACAATACTTTTTGCATCACAATCATTGCTAAACAATCCATCCAATGTAATTTCATGTATATCATTTAGGCGTAGTTAGAACTCAACTGAAAAAAGAGTTTTTTGGTATCAGGGGTAATGTCGTAGCGCTAGGTGACGTCACTCTAAATGAGATTTTTGCAAAGAACATAGGACGAATAATTTATGTTACTATATATGTGAATTAAAAAAGGATTATCTATAATCAAAACGCTACATGTATTTTCATGATTTCATAAAACTATTGTTCATGCAAAAGGCATAATAACTAAGTTAAGCAAGAGTTTGGTTTCCAAAAAAACCTGCCAAGAAAATTGTAATTAGAATAGTTCCTAGCGTTAAAACTTTTAAATAAAATTCATATATGTATATTTTTTTAGTTTTTATATTTTTTCTTATACCTTCCTTGTAAACCCTCGAAATTTTAATTTCCACGTAACTGAGACTTAACGGAATCATAGACAATAATATTGCATGATAGGTTATAGAATTTGTATGGAGAACAAATCCTGCAAGGAAGGGAAGAACCCCCCAAGAAATAGAGAACCAAAAATTATTATGAAATCTCGCATTAAATAATTCAAAATTGTAGGCAAATAAGAAAAACCCTTCCATTAATCCTATCACAATTAGATAAGGTGAATAGTTGATGGCATAGTACAATCCTATGGTATAGGAAACCCCCAGAGTCGAAATTATGATAATCCAAGATTGTTTCTTGTTTAGGAATTGTCCCCAGGGTTTGATTTTCTTTGATCCTACACTGTCAGCAACATGAGCTGCAATTCCTAAAGATAAAAAGTATATAATTAAGATACTGAATAATTTTTCAAGATCAAGTACATTTGAAGCCAGGCAACCCCATACTACAAATGACAAGCACATTCCAGTGTATGGAAGGAACAATATTCCACATACTATTCGAAATTTTAATGGTCCGAATTTTGGAACAAACCACTCATTTAATCTATTGTCGAAATTCATTTTCTTTTGTAGCAGTAACGATTAAAGATGTTTCAAAAGTTAAATAATTCGTCTTAATTTGAGTAAAACCAATCGCTTCCAAGAGGTCTACTATTTTTTGGTCCCAATCGGTGCTTTTAATCATTATATCAAGTTGAGCGAAAACGTTTTTCCACTTTATATCATTTCTCCATGCATATCTGATTAGTTTAAAGTAAATTCTCCACGCATATTTAAATAAAGACTTCTTTGGTAATGTAAAGTCATGAAGAAGAATAAGACCTCGAGGTTTTAAGACACGGTGACATTCATTAATAAGACTTGTCAGATTGGTATATTTTGGTAAGTAAGACGTCACTATGCAATCAAATACATCATCAGCAAACGGTAAGATTTCTGCTGTTGCATTTAACAAATCCATATTGATTTCTTTTTCAAAAATTACATTAAGATATGGTAAGGTTAAATCTAAACCTACGACTTTATTATTATTCTCTATGAGTAAAGACGAAAGAATCCCTGTACCGCAGGCAAGGTCTAGAACTAGAATATCGGCTGGAACCTGTTTGATGATCTTTTTTTTCCATACGGAATCTTGACCGAGAGTTGCCAAGTGAACCAATCTGTCATATGCTCTTGAGTTATCTTCTTCAAAAAATTCTTTAGCATAATCAACACCACTTTTAAAACTCACATATACATTGAAGTTAAATAATTAATATCCTTGCTGGTGTAAGGTAAATTATTCCAACAAAGAATTAAATAATAAATCTAAAAAATTAAATCATGACGCAGATCACAAACGTAATGTATATTATAATAATTACCATATCAATGTCTTTAATAGCCACATTCTTGACTTACGTGTTTGATATGTCAACGGATGTCCAAAGTCTTGTTAAAAGTATCCCTCATTATTTGGTTAATGAACTTATACAACACAAGGGGGTTATCTAATACTTTTGGTAAACAAATCTGGAATCCAAGTTGATTGCTTAAAGAAATTTACCCTGCCTTACTATAGACTAAAGGAATTGCTAAGGACGGGTTGGGTGGAGAAACTAGATATTGAAAATTCCGAGTCTGTAGCGTCTCATACTCTTCTTATGATTGTAATTGTTTTGTTTTTGGCTAACAAATATTCCTACTCCTGTAACAAAAAGTTGAAACTTATAGAGATGGTCCTTATTCATGACATAGCTGAATCCATCGTAGGGGATATAACACCTGAAACAATGAGTATTTTAAAAAAGAGGCAAACAGAGGACAAAGCATTTGAATTCATCTTGAAGAATTGGCTTCCAAATACTTTAAAGGAAGAATTATCAAGCGTATGGAATGAATACAAAGAGGATAATACATTTGACTCGAATTTGGTACACATGATCGACAAATTAGAGATGCTCATGCAAGCGGATTTTTATTTGGAGCATAGAGAGAATGTAACGATCGAACAAGTGGCCCCATTCAAAAAAAGTGTTTTATCTTTTGTTAATAAAAATTGCAACATTGAAGCAAAAAGTGACTTCATAATAAAGTCAAATGAAAATAGAGAACTAAATGAAATAAAAGAAATATTAGCTTACTTATGCAAATAAAATTATGCAGTATTTTGTTGCTTTAAAGATGGGAGAAAAACGTGTAAAGGAAGCACAACAACTTTTGTCAACCTTCCTTCCGGATAACACTCCAGCCTTGCCTGCGCTAGCCTTAAAAGATAATAAGAGTAATAGTTGGGAACCTGTCGGTGAAGAAAACTATTTTGCGATTGTGAAAGAAGAGCAAGGTTTTCTTATTGCTATTTGTGATAAAAATGGGATAGCAAAATCCATAGCAAATTGGTTTTCTGAAGAAGCAAAGGATGCAATAAAAATCAAGATAAAAGAGAGAAGGGACATCAATGAATATTTTGGTAAAGTCTCGTTGCCAGTGTAAGCTATTTTCATTGATGATATGTATATGGTCAGTAATCTGGGGATTTGAAGATAAATGAACAAATTTGAAAAAGAGATTGAAGTTAGCGGACATCTGGTAGACTCTTCTATTTTGACACGAATTTTTGATAAAGTGATGGACATGAAAGGCGATTTTACCGTCGAAGAATTTATTATTGGAAAAAGAAAGGACGACCACAGCTATGCAAGACTGACGATAAGAGCAGAAACAGAATACCATTTATCCAGAATTTTAGAGAATTTGTTTCGTGAAGGTGCAACAACTGTTTCGATAGATAATGTTACCTGCTTAAAGGCCCCTGAGAACATGGTATTGCCTGATGACTTTTATAGTACTACAAATAACGCCACTCAACTTTACTTTGATAATCAATGGATTAACGTAGAAAGAATGATGATGGATAAATGCATAGTCATAGATCCAATCTCAAGAAGGGCGGAATGTAAGACTAATAGAGAGATAAAGAAAGGAGATTTGGTTGTAACAGGAGAAAAAGGAATAAGAATAGTACCTCAGGAACGACCACGAGAAGGTGTGGATATTTTTCAATTTATGAGTAGCACTAGTTCTAGTGAACGACCCACTCAACAGATTGCAAAAAAAGTCGCTTTAGACATTCTCAAAACTAAAAATGATTTGGGTAAGATTATTGTAGTAGCAGGTCCAGTTGTAGTTCATTCAGGGGCCTCAGATATTCTAGCAAAGATGATTCGCCTGGGATTCATAGATGGAATATTAGCAGGCAATGCGCTAGCAGTTCACGATATAGAAAATGCACTTCTTGGTACATCATTGGGAATGCATGTGGACGATGGAACCTTGGCTGTTAGGGGCCATAGAAATCACATGACAATTGTCAATGAAGTCTTTAAGGCTGGATCAATCAAATCGATGGTAGAGTCAGGAAAACTAACTAAAGGTATAATGTATGAATGCATAAAAGCAAATATCCCATTTGTCCTATGTGGATCTATAAGGGATGATGGCCCTATTCCGGACGTAATCACAGATATTGTGGAAGCACAAATGCAATACAAATCTGTATTAAAAGACGCCAAATTAGTAATAATGCTTTCAACTATGCTTCATTCTATAGCCGTCGGCAATATGCTTCCTGCCTCAGTAAAGGTTATTGCTGTTGATATCAATCAACCAGTTGTGACCAAGTTATTAGATAGAGGAACAACACAAGCAATAGGTGTTGTCACGGATATCGGCTCATTTTTACCTATTGTCATGAAAAATTTGGAGAGTCTGCTACAAAAAGAGAGAGAATTGTATTAAGGCAATATTTTTGTTGCTGTTGGTTATATTCATTAGTAATAGGATATTATTTCATTCAGTTAGCATGATATCTGACAAACCTGCAATTTTTAAAACTCTTCGCTTCTCATCACTTCGGTATCTATAAATTTGATTAATTTTTTGTCAGACACCCTAGTAGTTTCATTACATCTCACGCATCGGAAGAATACCTGTGATTTTCTAATCTTCGGTTTTTTTGTAGATTCCAAGTGTTTAACTATCCAATCCTTTGGGGATTTTGTCTTGCAAAAAGGACAAACAATACATATTGAGACTTCATCTATATCGTTTGATATTGACATAGCAGTGTTTTTTTAGTAATCTTCATGCTATTTATTTATGATTCTTCGTCGAGTATATCCTGTGCATAGCAGATTGTATTACAAAGTCAAATGAATAAATATAAAGTTCTACAATTACCACAAAGTCATAGAAATAATGTGGCTGCAATGATCTTTTTGGACCTTTTAACAAATGTGACATTGACATTGACCTTGACATTAGGGCTAAAGTTAATAATAGAAGAAAGGTAATTTTTTTGATTTAAATACTACTTGAAAGAGTCTCTTTTATAAGCCTCAGAGAAACCTGAGGATCAGCTTTGCCCTTTGTCTCTTTCATTAGTAGCCCCAAAACGTAATTGTATACATTTGGATTGTTTTTTGCTTGTTCGACAAGGTGAGGTTGATTTTTTGCAATTTTTTTTATCAGATCCCTTATCTGGTCTGCATCTGAAATTTTATCAATATCTATTTTCTTCATTATCCCGAGCGGATCCTCACCGGTACGTATGCAAATGTCAAAAATTTCTCGTGCCTTGTTTCGATTCACCGACTTTTCTTCAACAAGTCGAGCCATCGTCGCTATTAATTTGGGATAAAATGGTGAGTCTTGTAAATTATCAACTGAGATTCTATTATTTTCAGATTTTTCTGATTCATTTAGCTTTGTCAACATTTCGTTAATAATCCAATTTGAAACTTCCACAGGGGAATGGTAATATTTTAAAGATTCCTCAAAAAAGTCACTTATTTTTTTACTATTTACAAGAATTTTTGCTGTATGATCGGTAATGTTAAATGAACATATATATCTGCGCAATCTTTCGGCAGGTAATTCATCCATTTGAGATTTCAAACGGGAAATAAATGAATCTCCTCCCAAGTTAATTTTAGGAATATCCGGTTCTGGGAAATATTTATAGTCCTCCTCTTCTTCTTTAGATCTTGCAGAAATTGTAATTTTTCGCTTTTCATCCCAATGTCTTGTCTCTGCTTGGACTGCAATGTCGTGCATAATTAGAGTTTTTTGTCGAGTAATTTCGTAGGTGATAGACTTTTCCACATCCTTAAAGGAACTGATATTTTTAATCTCTACTTTTTTTCCACCCCGTAACGAAACGTTCACATCGCAACGTATAGAACCTTCTAGATTTGGGTTGCACACCCCCATATACTCGAAAATATTAATAATTTCATTTAGGAATATTCTAACGTCCGAAGGATTTGAAAAATCTGGTTCTGTTACGATTTCAACTAGCGCCACGCCAGCCCTATTGTAATCGATCAAGGTATAGTTATTAGCAGATGATTTGGCTTCTTCGTAAATGACCTTTCCTGGATCTTCTTCTAACTGAATTCGAGTAATCCTTATTGACGTTCTTCTGCTGCTGTTAACAAAGTTGGATTGATTTTTGTCCTGATCTGAATCATTTGCAAAATCATAGGATCCGTTATAGCCTATACTACTAAGTTCATATGAATTGTACTGTGTTATCTGAAAGTTTTTGGGCAAATCGGGATAGAAATAATTCTTCCTATAAAAGGATATTTTTTCTGGAATGTGGCATTTGAATGCAAGACAAATCATCGCAGCCAATTCTATTGCTCTCTTATTTAATAATGGCAGTGATCCTGGTAAACCTAGGCAAATGGGACAGGTATTCTGGTTTGGTAAGAGGTCTCTGTAATTACATCTGCAGTTACAGAATAATTTTGTGTTAAGAGCTGTAAGTTGACAATGTATTTCAAGGCCTATCTTTAGCGACTCTGTATCAGTTTTTTGAGCATTCATAAATCCTTATACCATTCCTTATAATCAAATTCTTTTTCAAATAGTACGGCTACGTCGATTAGTTTCTGCTCATCAAAAGCATTTGCAATTAATTGAATCCCAAATGGAAAACCTTCATGGGAGATTCCTGCTGGAATAGAGATAGAAGGAAAGCCAGTTAAGTTTGCTAATATGGTAAATAAATCAAGGTTATAGAGATCTACAGGGTTAGATATCCTTTCGCCTAACTTAAAAGGTAATACAGGCATAGTAGGAAGTAATATAATATCGTATTTCTGCAATAATTTTTCAAATTCATTTTTTATTGTCGATCTTACTAATTGTGCCTTCGCATAATACTTACCGAAATAGCCAGCGGACAAAACATAAGTTCCTAGTAATATCCTTCTCTTTACCTCGTCACCTAATAATGATCTAGATTTTGAAAAATAACTTTTCCATTCATAACCTTCAGGGCTAGAATAATAACCATACCGTATGTTATCAAATCGGGAAAGGTTACTACTTGCTTCGGCACTAGCAATTACATAATAAGCAGCAACTGCAAAGTCTATAATAGACAACTTGGCATCCTCGAAATCAAAAGAAAACTTTTCTAAAACCTTTATTTTTTCCTGTATGCCTCTTGCAATCTGAGACTCCGCACTCTGAATTAATTCAGATAATATTCCTACTTTCAGTCTGTTAGATAATATTTCCTCTATTGATTTTATTCTGTAACTATTTTTTAGTCCAACTGTCGTATTGTCCATCTTATCCTCTCCAGAAATTGTATTTAAAATAGGAACAATATCAAATATTGTACGTGCTATCGGCCCGATCTGTTCCAATGAGTTTGAGTATGATACCAAACCGTTCCTGCTTACACTTCCATACGTTGGTTTCAATCCAATTACTGAGCAGAAACTAGCAGGACATCTGATGGAACCGCCGGTATCCGATCCGAGGGATATCGGTATTTGAAGCGATGACACAGCAGCCGCACTTCCCCCGGACGATCCGCCAGCAACATAATCACGGTTCCAAGGGTTTTTTACCGGCCCATACGCAGAAAGTTCGGAAGTTGTTCCCATGCCAAATTCGTCCATATTCAACTTTCCAATTATGATGCCATCCTCTCTTTCGATATTTTCTATAACTGTTGCATTATATGGAGAGACATAATCACTCAACATTTTTGATGCACAGGTATTTTTTAGCCCCTTCACGCTAATGTTGTCTTTGATACCAACGGGGATACCAGCTAAAATGCCGGTTGTTTGTCCCTTTTGAATCTTTTTATCAATTGCTTTTGATCGCTCTAAAGCATGTTCAAAATTCTTGGTTATAAATGAATTAATTTCTGCATCAGTGCTGTTAATCCTGTCGATAATTACGGATATGTACTCCTCAGCAGTAACCTCACCCTGCTTAATTTTGCTTACAATAACATTTGCAGGTTGCCGGAATAATTGACTCAAATTTTAAATCCTCGGCCCTACGATGAATCCATCTTTGATGTTTAATGGCTGAAATTCAAATCTATCGCCATTATTATCAGTATTTATATCAGGTGATTGATCGGCTCTAAGAGAACTATAGGATTTTTCAACTCTCAGATCATTTTCAATCCTAATATCATAATCACTCTTTCTGAATTCATCCAATTTGCTAAACAATGCTAAAACATCTCCAACTTTTTTAGCAGCTTCCATTATCATCTCATCAGGAATCTCTAATTTAGATAGATCACATAACTTTTTTACATCTTCTTCAAATGACATGGAATAACTGGGGACTTACTTGACTTTATATTTATCTTATGGAGTTAATCGATCGATGTCACGCGGATAAAATGCGGCATCCCTAATATTCTCTAATTTTAATAGGGTCATAACCAGTCTCTCTAGTCCTAACCCAAAACCAGCATGTGGAGGTACAGCATAATCAAATACTCGAAGATGATAATCAAATGCCTTGTAATTTAGTCCTTTTTTCTTCATATTCTCCAAAAGCAAATTTTTGTTGTTGATGCGAGTACTTCCAGATGATAACTCCAACCCACCAAACATTAAATCAAAAGATTCACTAAGTTGTTTATTTTCATCCTGTGGTTTGTCTTCATCGAAATTATTATTAGTGATGGATTTAACATAAAATGGTTTAGTTGAAGATGGCCAATCAATTATGAAAAAGAATTCTTCACCAAAAATATCTTTAATAATTTTAGGGGAAATGTCATCACCCCATCTTATAAACTTATGATTCGCTTGGAGTTTCTTTACTAAATCAGTATATGTAATGCGAGGAAAATCATAACTAATTTTCGGTAATTCAATTCCTAAATTTTTTAAATCTTCAGCATTTTTATCATTTACAGTTTTAATAATATAATGAATTAATTTTTCTAAATGATTCATCATATCTCGATAATCCACATATGCTTTTTCGGCATCAATCGAAATTGCTTCAGATAAATGCCTATTTGTCCTAGAGGGCTCAGCTCTAAATATGGGTGCTATTTCAAAAACACTTTCGAACGCCATAGTTAGTTGTTCTTTGTATAACTGGGGACTTTGAGCAAGAAATGCTTCCCTATCATAGTAAAAGATTGGGAATAAAGCGGCTCCACCTTCAGTAGCAGTGGCAATCATTTTGGGGGTATTAACTTCAATAAAATAATTAGTAGTAAAATATTCGCGGATTGAATTCAAGATGGTATTTCTTATTTTGAAAACAAGCTGCAAGTGATTCCTTCTTAAGTCGAGTGCACGTAAGTCAAGGCGTGTATCAATTCCTATAGAGGAAATGGCCTGAGTTAGAAATGGCGAAGGTTTATGAGAAACAGATAGAATTTTAATTTCATTAGGTATGACTTCAAACTGGTCTGATGAATTTTTTTGTTTAACAACTTTGCCTCGGATGCCTATCGAAGAGTGCTCTTTTAGATTCTTCAAAGTACCAAACAATTCAGCTGAAACTTCTTTTTTCTTGACTACTATCTGCATTTCTCCAAATTGGTCTCTGAGTTGAACAAAAAGTACGTTACCATGATCGCGTTTAGATGAAATCCAACCCATAATTACGATTTCCTCATTGATATTAAGTTTTGAAATTTGAAATGAATAATGCGACCGTCTTAGATTTCCAAGTTCATCTTCATTTAGGATTTTGTCATCCATGGTAGTACAATAGTTTCAAATTTTGATTAGAATATATCTTTTATGTCTCATATATCAAATAGGATTTTGAGCGACAGTTCTAAAAAAAATTCGTAGGAAAAAAATCTCCATTTTGAAGCCTCATTATTTACTCAAAACTGATTTATTTTTTCAATATCAAGAGATTTTGAATTCATTTAACTTTATAAACGGTATTGGAAATGATATTTCAGAATATATTAAAATTGTTAGACCATGAGACCATAAATCAAAGGGCCTATCATTATAATTGATTCAGCGATATAG
>Ga0196965_1000302_pt1 | contig 33430 bp, 54 predicted proteins | sample S1_20metaG_FD_148668 | JGI IMG/M metagenome (GOLD analysis project Ga0196965, IMG submission 148668) | Soil microbial communities from Anza Borrego desert, Southern California, United States - S1_20 | ecosystem: Environmental > Terrestrial > Soil > Desert | place: USA: California | collected...
TGATCTCGTTCCCGGAGAATCGAACATCACTCTGCCATACCAGAGGCAATGCTGATCCCCCATTGATCTGCATAGTTGTCGGACCTGTATTGGTGTTCGCGGCTTGGAACACCACGCGCGTGAATGCCACAGGCGAGCTGATCTGCGGGATGTTCAAAGAGATGTTATTGACCGACCCCGTATCGACAGCGGCATTGTCGAATGCTTGTGGAGCTGCGGTGATGTTATCAACAGTCCAGATCGGCCGAGTCGGCGGATCAGTATCACCCGGAGGCGAGAGGACGAACTTATATGCCTGCTGCGGATCGATCCATAGCCGACACTCGCCACGGAAGTCGAGAACGATCGGATTCGTGTTCTGAGAGAGCCCGCTCGAATCGGTGTACGTTGCAATCTTCGTGTCTGTGCCTGCCGCATAGGTGAACAGCAAGCCACCGGCGAGCGGACGCCCGTTGTTTGCAAAAAACTTCTGAATTGGTAATGGCGAGAGGTTCATAGCTTGTAAGTAATCGACCAGCCGCCAGTAACACCCTTGAGACCTGAACTCGTGAAGCTGGCAGGTCCAGGAACAATATTCGAACCGGACACCCTGAATAGTGCGAACGACAATGTCGTAGACGCTGAAAATGAGCAGGCTGCATAGGTCGCAACGCCGTTATCAAAAACGAGAGCCAAGCTGGGAGCGCGAGGCGTTGACAATGGCTGACATGCCGCGGGGAATCCGGTCATCTGCATTCCGGTGCCATTCGACGTTCCGATGATTTGTGTCGGTGCGGTCAATGTGCAGAAACCACCGCTCACAACATAGTCGACCGTGCCAGTGGTTGGAGCGGCCATCCCGCTTAGCGTCGCCTGAAATGTTCCTGTTCCATATGAGATGCTCGAGAGCCTGAACTGTCCGTTGTAATAGACCACCACCGTCACTTGGCCGGCGACAATAACACCCGGCAGCAGCACGCTACCATCCTGTGCACGGATTTGAATCGGCCCGAGGCCGTTTACGTTGATCGTGCTCGAGCCTGTATTTGTATTGGCTGGAATCCAGTAGATGACGATGCCATCGGTGTACGAGGTGAAATTGGCCGTGAAGTTGAGCACATAGGCATTCGCAATGCCCGTGTCGACACCACCCCAGAGCGTCACCAATTGTGAATCAACGACGTTGTCTATCGTCCAGATCGGAGCCGTTGGCGGGTCCGTGTCATTCGGGGGCGAGTAAACGAACTTGTAAGCTACGTTGGGGGGTACCCAGATGTTCGCTTCGCCTCGGAAGTCCAGAGTGATAGGATTGAGATTCGCCGCCCCGTTGACGCTCTGATAGGTATCCAGCTTAGTGTCGGTTCCAGCCGCATAGGTGAACACCTTGTAACCGGCTGCAGGCTGGCCGTTGTTCGTCCAGAACTTTTGTTTCAGCACTGGCGCAAGAGAGTTAGCCATTGAAGGACTCCCCAGCCAATCGATTGATGGTGATCATTCTGGTCATGACAATCGTGCGCGAGGTCTTATGGCCTCTCCTCCTCTCGCTGGTCCGCCGCTGTCGTCGCCGCGCCACCGCGCGCCAACAGGTCGCTAAGCCGCCGGACGTTCGTCTGCCTCGGCTTTGGTAGCGGCTCAGCCGTAACGCCGGGATTGACGGCCTGGCGGACCGCCTGAACTTCCTTCACCTCCTCACCTGCCTTGGTGGCCACTCGACCGAGCCCGGTAATCCAGTTCGGCAGCATGGAAGTGAGCGCCTGACCCGTTTCGCTGCGGGCAACATCGCGAACGATGTTTGCAACCTCACCAGCGGTATTTGACGTATTCACCCGACTGGCCGCTGGCACTGAGATCAGGTTCTCCGCGACGCGACCCACCCGATACAACTGATCCAGGGTCTTTGGGTTGTCGGCGAATAGCTCCCTGATGCGCGGGGCGCGGACCGGGTCCTGGAGCATGCGGTTATAGGCAGCCTGGGAGAATTTCCCGGCCTCATCACTGGCGCCGCTGAGTGCCTTGCGCTTGAGCTCGCCCACCAGGGTGTTCTGGAGAACGGCGACGTTCTCTGCGCCGATCAGCTGCTTGAGACCCTTCAGCTGGGCAACATTTGCGCCTTCGACGAAGGTCTGGAAGAACTTGTCCGGCTCGCCCTGCTTCGTGCCATCCACAATCGCCTTATATGCCGGGTTCGACTCGATCAGGCCGAAGCGCTGGGCAGCCATTTGCCGCGCAGCCTTGTACGCATCCATCGACTCCTTACCAATGGCATCATCGATCGGTGCCTCATTGAGCGCCGTGCGCAGCTTGTTGATAGCAAGCTTCGTTGTGTCATCACTCGATCCCCGCGCCACGCCGCCCCATGCTCGGTCCAGGAACTGGATGGTGTCGACCGTGAGCGGCAGCTTGCCGCTCGTGATGTCGTTGTACTGGCGTGCAATCGTTTCGGGCAGGTAATCCGCCAGGCTCGTAAGACCTGCTAATTCCGGGTTGCCATTGGTCAGCTGGTTTTTCGCAGCTTCGGCAAACCCTTCCGTGCTCACACGAGCAGCCCGGCCGGCTGAGTTTCGAACCTTCGAATAGGCGTCGTTGATCCGATTGCGCAGTTGTTCGTCAATGCCCTGGATATGGCTAATGACGCGCTCGGAGGCGGCATAGGGCGAGGATGCGGCCGACGCTCCCAACTCGTTGAGATTCGCGACCAGCGCTCGATTCTGGGTGGCCAGGAGATCCGACAGCGGCTCGCCAACGCCACGCTGGCCCGACACACGATGTTCCCAAGCCCATTGCATGGGATCGCGCGAAGCCTGCCCGCGTGTAAGCTGGATGGGCACCGGTAGCGCAGCGGCGTCGGCCCGGCGCGTGATCACCTCAGCACTGGGATTCACGCCAGCCCTCAGCGCTTCGCCCACTTCCTGACGAATGGCCGCGTATACATCCGGGTTGACCTGCGCGTTTCCTGTCGCGGTCTTGGTGACATTCTGCGTGATCTGCTCGGCGGCCTGATCAATTGCCTGTTCGCTCGCGCTCTTGCCCAAGGCGTTGCGCACCACATTGGCAGCGTACTGGACGGCCGGCTCGAGCAGCTTCACCGCTCCACCCAGCGTGCCGCCTGCACCAGCACCGATTACAGCCTGTGTCCCCTTGTCCCAAAGGAAGTTGCCTTCGGTCGCAACCGGCTGAAGCAATGCCTGGAATGCACCGATCTTCGCACCGGCTTTGATGCCTTCGACCAGCGTCGTCGCTTTGCTTGTCGGCGTGAGCCATGCCGCAGGATTCGCCAATGCGCCCGCCGTACGCCACCAATCGAAGCCTTCACGCCCAGCCTCCTTTCGGTCTGTCTGATAGTTGCCTTCGCGTTCACGCTGCAATTGATTGAACTCGCCGGTAGAGCGCGGCTCTTCGGCAGCTCGAACAAGATCGTCGGGCGCGAATGCAGCACTGGCGATGCTGGCACCGGCCTTACGGGCTACATTCATGACCGAATCGGGGAGCACGTTCTGCATCAGCTGTGCAGGGCCGTGGACCGTATCGCCAAAGCCCATGCCGGCCGCGCGCTTCCACCAAGGACCCTCTTGCTTGGGCGCCTGGGCTGGCGCGGGCGCAGCCTCATCCGCCAGCAAATCATCCAAAGATGCTTTCTGGGATGGATCGTCGGCCAGCAGATCGTCGAGCGCGGCCATTACTTCATGGCCCCCAATTCACGCAGCGCCTTGAGCTTGTCACGCAGTGTCGCGCGCTGTTCTGGACTCAGTTTCTTGGCAATTTCCTTCTGTTTGCTCTCGGGCATCGCCTCCAGCTGGAACAGCAACGGGTCATAGGCCTGTCGCCACTTCGTCTCGAACTCGTGCTGGTTCGTAATCTTGCCTTCGTTCTTCAGCCACTTTTCCTGAGCGTTCCCCTTGGCCTCCATGGCCATCGTCTGAGCCTTGGCATACTCCAGCACGGCCTGCACAGCGTCGCGTGTGTAGCCAGTGGATGCGTTCTGGCGCGCGATCGACTCGCGGGCCGCATCGGTAGAGGCATTCGCACCCAGCACGCGAGCGCTATCGGCGGCGATGCGCTCCAGGTATTTGTCGAGCATCTGGAGCTTCGTCGCGTCATCGACTGCCGTGTCAAAGCCAGGCAAGAATGCAGAGATGGCAGACTCAAAGCTCGCGCGCTTGCGGGCAAAGTCACCACCACCGCCCGTGCTGACGCCTTCGCTGATCTTGAGGGCCTTGTTGATCTGGTCAAGTTGCTGAGGCGCAAGAGATGCAGCGATGCGGTTGGCCTCCACATTGCGGAAATTCGATTCAGCCTGCTGCTCGAGTGACTGACGCTCGCCGGGGCCAAAAGCAGCCGGCCCCTCAATCGGGCGCACCGTCGTGATGTTTCCTCGCGGATCGCGCCGCTGCTCGAACGGATTGCCGAGCTGATCTGTCATCACTTGCGACTGCTGGCCCGGCGCGATCGTGAGTGGGATCGATCCGGGCGCTTGCGAGGTTTGCGCGTATGGGTTGACGTTGCGCAGTTCGCTACCGGTGCTCTGGTACTGCGGAGCCTGCCTGCTCGCCTGATCGCTCGCCGAGGTGGCCTGCAATTGGATGTTCTGCAGAACCTGTCCCATTTTCCCAGGGGGCGCCTTCATCAGAGGCGCGGCATACGCTTTGACGACGTTCTCTACGTCAGGTCCATACATCGTGATGTACTGACCCAGCATCTGCTCCAGCTTCTGCTTGCCTTCGGGCGTTCCGTTGACGACATCGGGATCAGATCGAAGCGCGCCGGTCATCTCCGCGAATGACTTCCGCTGTGCATCGGTCAGACTCACCAGCGTCTGCTTTGCGGCCAGTTGCTGTTGCTTGATCGCTGCGGCCTGCTGCATGGCTTGGGGAAACTGATCACCAGCCGCCTCACGCAACCCGCTATCCATGATCTTGTTCAGATCGATGGTCCCGTCATCGCCGGTGAGCTTTGACCAATCGAACGATGCAAGCCCTTCACGCTGGCGCTGAGACTGCTCAGCGGATGCAAGCGCGGTCTTATCGGCCTGCACGGCAATGGCCTGACGCTGCATATTCAGCAGCTCAGACAGCTTCCCCATACTGTCCGGCTTGCGACCAGACAGCGGGATAGAGGCATCAACTTGCCCGGACTGCGCCATGTCACGGACCCGTGCCAGGGTTGTTGCGATTCATGTAGGCCCACGCTCCGTAGGCGCCAAGATCACTGAGTGCGCCACCCCAAGCATTGGCCGCACCGATCTGGCCCGCTGCCGCTGCGTTTGCGCCGCCAACGATGTTCGCGCCGATGTTTCCACCGGTAGCCACGGCCTGATTGCCAACCCCTGCCGCTGCGTTCTGCCCCATGCCGGCCATGCTCGTCAGGCGCTGGAAGATGTTTCCTTGCTGCGTCTGGAAGCGGTTGAACGCGTTTCCGTATTCCTGCGAGGCTGCGCCCTGGTTGTATTCCATGAGCGCTTTGAGTGCGGGGCCCGATAGAGACCCCGACCCAGCTGCAGCAGTGTTCATCACGCCCTGTGCGCCCTGCTGAAGACGCCACTGATAGCCCGGATCCATGCCAGCCTTGAACTGCTCGGGACCGAATAGCTGCGTCAGGAAGCCGGTGGGTAACCCCGTACTGCCCTCGGTTGGTAGCTCCCCCGCGCCTGTGCCTTGCGTCGCCTCACCACTGGCATTTGTGCGGGTTCCAGCCAGCTGAGCTGGCGTCGGCATCGTCCAGCCTGTGTCGTTGATGAATCGGCCGTTCGGGCCTCCCGGGCGTAACGTGCCGATACGCTGACCGCCGTGATGGACTTCGTACCAACCGTTACCGACATCGACCGTAGTTGTTCCAGGTGGCAAATAGGTGTCGCCTACCAATTGGCCGTTGTTCTCATCCCATTTCGTGCGCTCTTCTGTGCCTGGTGCATTTCCGAGCGCAGTCTGAGGAGCGATGCCCATCAAGCGGGATAGTTCGGCGTTGGCGCCATAACCACTCTGCATGAATGGCAATTGCTGAGCGCGCGAGATGTCGAACATCTCCCGGTTCACATCAGCCGCATACGCGGCCCCCTCGCGTTGCGTGCCTGCGGCATCCTTGGCCGCATCGGCTTGTATCGCTGCGGCTCCCAGACCTGCGACGGCTGCGCCGGCCGCTGCCCACCCGATCGGCATCTCTATACCCTCCGCTCGGTAAACCGAGTCCGAATGCAGCAAATCATGGTCATGCGCGCGTGCTCGGTTGGATTCAAAACATGATGCGGTCGCGAATTGTCGAACCAGAAACAGTCGCCCGGCTTTGTTTCGAGCGACTTGTCTTCCACGTAAAAAGCCTGTCCCGGCGCTGATGCGAGCTGCACCGCGAATTTCTCATAGTGACGCGCGTGCCATCCTCGATCGATGTGCGGATAGCATGTGGCACCCGCCGGCTGTCGAGTGATCAACACCATTCCAAGCCGCTCACCCTTTGCCGCGGCCATTACCTGCATCGCAAGGTCATAAGCCGAGGGGATTTGCTCGAGCACATCCCACCACACTGAGTCATGCGCTTCGTTGAACGCCTGCCGGTCGCCGGTGAAGTTCTCGCGCGCGTTGTAGCGGACGATGATGTCGTCCATCTCTCGATGCGGTGACTGCGGGTGATTAGTCCGCAGGTCGAAGTCATTCCATAGCTCTGGATGCCATGCCAGTTCAGTGACCAGCTGGGTTACATCGAACGTGTACGGCATGAGGCGTAGCATCAGTGCGCCCTCAACTCGGCCATCAGGCGCGCTGTCGCTGCCTGATTGACGGTGATGCTCTCGTAATGCGGCTGCACGTTGGCCTCGCGAAGCAGCGTCCACCGCTCGGCATCGAAGGGCTGATCCAGCAAGTATTCATAGATGTACTGAGGACGCTCAAAGAGATCACGCCAGTCCAAGTGCACGCCATTGATTCGGTCCAGCACCCCGTTCCATTGCTCGCTACACGGCGTCATCCCGATGCGAACCAGCGATGCGTCCACCTCTGCTAAATCCCGATGCAGGATGACTTTGCGGGCCGGATGTGCATTTACCCATTCCGGAAACAGTGCAAGGCCGGTGCATGCAACACCAATCCGACGCCGGGACTGAATGCTGTCCAACTGCTCCTTCGACCAGCGCCACAACGGATCGTGAAAGCAAAGCGTCGTGTCCGTGGTCAGCCAGTTGCTGGCCCAGGTTGTGCCCGATCTCGGCGCGGCGATGAGCATGAAGTCGATCATGGCTACATCGGAAAATAGTTAATGGTGGGAGCCACTGAATACGTCACTCGCAATTGATCGCCTCGATCCATCTGGACAAAACCTTCAGTCATGCCAGTGTCGTACCAATTCGTTCCATCCCTACTGAACTCGATCACAGAAACAGTTCCACCTCCGATGTGAGCTTGGCCGCGAATCACCGCGGTGTATGTCATCGGCGATGCGGTGAGCGGGATCACCTCTTCTGGTTGCGGACTGCCCTCAGTCACCGCCAGATAGAGGTTGTAGAAAAAGATGTACCAATCCTTTTGAGCAATCGCCCCCTGCGCCACGATTGGCGTCTGGTTGCGAGTCATGGCAAAACGGGCGCGAAGGCTCATGCGTTACCCGTCTCGCTGGGCAGTTGATACAGCGTCGCGCCGACGACATCCCGATTCACGGGATCGCTGACACGGACCTCGTAGACGCGATCGAAGTACCGACCGAGACGGCGCCATATCGCACGATTCTTGAACTGGCCTGCTTTGCCCAGCGTCGCCCAGTGCTCTGTTCCAAAGGTCGTTCCACCGTCATTCGACCAGCGGAGCATCGCCTGCGGATTTGAGCCCTGGCCCGTCTGACGGCCGACGCCGGGCGAGAACTCGATTTGCAATGCTGTACTCGCCGAGCGCTTGCGGTCTTCCCGGCTCCAGACGTGTGGGCATCGGCGGATGGAAATCAGCGGCGCGCCGGCGTCGGTGAAGTACTGCCGGGACATCTGATGGATCTGACCGGACTGGTAATCCCCAACCAGCCGCAGATTCTGGAAGTTCATGAAGCAATTCGAGCGATGCCGATGGAACTGACCCGTGGTCTGGTCATACGACAATCGCTCGTGCCAATTGCCGTTCGAATCCCAGCACCACGTTTTATCTGCCGTGGGGAACGTGAGGACGTAGAAGAGATGCCCCTCTTCCTCGTAGGCATAGGCAAACGCATCTGCGACCAGGGGATAGCTCGAGATCGCATGTTCGACGCCGTGCTGGCTGACACGCTTCCAGGAATACTGCTGCGTTTGGACGACGATGTTCTCGCCCTGGAGCGTCCGACCGAGCCACATGAGGCTGTCGCCGGCCTGGGTGATGGATTGAGGCGCAGATGTTCCAATCGGAGGCGCAGCGCCCGGAATGCGCTGAAACGCAAAGTTTGCGCCGCCTGCGTTGAACCAGATTTCCGAGGCGCGCTCGCCGACCAACCACAGTTCGCGGTTGAGTTCCTGCAAGCCTTGCAGGTTATCGCTCTGGCTGTCCTTCAACGCAAAGAACAGCGGATCGAAGATCATCGTGTAGGGAACAGGTGAGCTCGTCGCAAACGCCTGAGAGCCCACGCGATTGACGATCAACCAACCATCGATGAACGCAATATGAGAAGGCGGCTCGAAGCCCGGATCGGAGATCACGCCAAACTCGGCGAGCATGATTGTGATCGTCGTGGCACCGGGCGAGCTCGTCGCCGCCTGCGACATCGTCACAGTGTTGGCGCTGGTGTTGATGGACGTGATCGTCGTGCCAGGCGCAATTCCCGAGCCGCTGATCTCACTGCCACAGACCAGAGCCGTGTTCAGCGATCCAGAGTAAGGAAGCGTCGTGCTGCCACTCGTCGGCGTGCCTGTGAACTGCGTGGATCCTGGCCCGGCAATGCGGTAATAGTAGCCGTTCAGGCCATCGACCAGCATCGCATAGCCGCCCTCGCCATTATCACGGATGCGGACCTGCCCGCTGTTGGTGTTGAGCGTGCCAACGAGCTGTGTTGAGAACTGAGCAATGGCATTTTGCGTTGGCGGGACGGTGACGGTGATGACATGGACCTCATCGCCAGCAACGGCAATTGCCTGCTGATTTCCAGGCAACACCCATGCACCGCGAATGGCTGCGGGATCGAACGTGATGACAGGATTCAACCCGGGGCAGCCGAGCAACGTCGTCGGCATCTTGGACTTATTGTCGCCGGACACTTCCACATACCAGTTGATCAGTCGCTGAGCATCCTGATATGGGTTCGGCGCATCATAGGCTTGGCCGACGAATCCGAAGTCAGAGCCGGGCACTACCTAAATCCCCCGTAGAGGATCCACCCGGCGTCCGTCGACTTCGGCATGACGATCTGCGCGTCATAGGTGGAGACGGGGACCGGTGCCTTGTTGAGCGCCTTGATGAAGTTGTACGCCTCGTTGTAGAGGGTGTTCATCGTCGGCGTCCAAATGGCGCCATATTCAGGCGCAAGCTCCCGACCTAGCGCAAACTTGATCGCGCGCGCATAGCCCTGTGGCAAGCTCACCTGCTCGGTCAGATCAGTGAAGCTCTGCAGGATGTTGTCGGTGAAGAGATGGAGTTCGCCGGCCTGAGACGGATTCTGATAGAACTTCAGCGTGCCGAGCGGGAACGTCGGGTTGTACCACATGACGATCGGCCAGGGCGCTGCAATGCCCTTGTAGCCGATGCGGTTGTAAGTGTCCTCATCGACAACGCTGATCGTGTAATCGAGCCCGCTCGCCTGCGTTGTGATGCGCGTGAAGCTCTGGCGGATACGCAACGGACGAGGAATCTTGAAATCGCCCGGGATCGTGTAGCTGATCTGCTGCGGGCCAAAGCCCACCGTCGCGTTCTGCGACATGACGACGGTATTGGTAAACGAATTGAAACTGACGATGGTCGTCCCTTCCGGGATGCCAATGCCGGAAAGATCGCCGCCAATCACCATGTCCGAAGGAACATCTACACCGCTGATGACATCGAGGCCCAGAGTGGTCGTACCGGCAAATTGCCCGGCATCGTAGTTGCCAACGGTGTATTCGTACTTCCCAGGCGTGAATTGCAGGATGTTCTCGACGCTCTTGAACACGCTGGCTTCGGTCGTGCTCCACGACTCGAGCAGCAGGTTCAGCGTCTGTAGGGCATCCTGCGCGTCGGCGTCATCGAGCGATTCGCCAGGGGCGTACGAATTGATGAACTTGAGCGCGCCGAGGATCAGATCATTGGCCGTGATCGTGATCATCCGAGGAATTCCACCCGCAGATGAACCGCGTACTGCATCGGCGTTGCGCCGGACGATGCGTAGTTCGAGGTCTGAAACTGAATGTTCGTCCCCTCTCTCACGCTGATCACCTGATCGCCGGGGCTGAATGCACCAAGGGCGTTGGCGGAATTCGTCGGGGTCATGGTGTTCGCTAACAGCGCTACGTTGGTGTCATTGTCGGTCCACAAGACGCCAATGTTCGGGAGCGTCGATGATGTCGTGGCAGCTTGCGTGACGACGCCATAAGCGGAGACGCGATAAAGACCGCCACGCCCTGCCGGAACGGCATAAATCGTGGTCGCACTGATGTTGGCAGATTGATTGACTGCATCTGACGATGCGTAGACTGTCTGGCTCGCGGGTATCTTCCCATCAGTCCCAAGCGTGGCCACGCCATTGGGCGTGCCCTTCTCAGACGATGGAATGCCCCCCAGGCTCCCCAGCGATACACCAATCGACTTGAGCATTTACAGGCCTCCGCCGCGCGTGAAGGCCATGTTTCCAGTAGCAGCCGCTGTTTGCAGAATGACGGACGCGCCCGAAACTTCGGGATCCACACTGACAACAACAACGGCCCCGGGCGCGACCGGATAGCCAACCCCAAGCACAGCAGGCGTCACCGCGCCAAAGACACCGAAATTGACCCATGCCCATGAGGTGGACATGTTGGCGATCTGGATCTGGGTGAAGTTATTCGGATCGCTCCCGGGAAATTTCGGGGAAGCGGCGGCGGCATCCGTGGTGCCCATGAATGCGCTGGCACGTAGTGTTCCAGTGCTCGTGCCTGGAATCGTCGGCGTATATAGCGGTGCAAATGCACGAGTGTCGTTCATGGCGCCTCTCAGGTCAGTGGGAGGGGCGATTGCTCACCCCTCCCTCGTCATCACCAGTTCATCGCCGGGCCACTCGTGGGCGCCCTGAAATTGGGCTGCACGCGAAGCACGGTGACTTGGTAGACCTGCGAGGCAGTCGGCACGATGGGTGCTGCTGTGTTGTTGCTGAAGGTGATCGCCAGCGTATCGGTCGCACTGACTCGCGCCCCCACGATGCCCAAGCCGGCCTGCGCAGTCGGCTTCTGCACGAAGACAACATCGGTCGTCAGCAATCCAATCGAGGCAGCCGAGAATGTCTGCTCGGCGGTCGTGTTGGCAGCAACCGACGCTGGCGACAGCGTCAGATTAAAGATGCCAACCTTCTGGATGTTGCCGATCGATGCTTGCGGTTCCGGGGTCTGAGTGATCGACGGACCGGGATTTGTGTAAGCCATGTTCGTGATCTCCTCTTAGCCCAGGACTCGGACGGCCATGTTTCGATACAAGCCCGCCCAGCCGTACAAGATGTCGCAGCGAGTCGGGAGTGCGTCGTTGTTGATGGTGTATTGCGTGACCATGCGCATCGACATGCCGATGTCCGCATCGCTTGCGCGAGCGGCATCCTGCACACCGCGAGGCAGCGGCAGATCGGCGAACGCGGCTGCAAAGGCCGTCTTGTGATACGCGATCGACTGCGGGCCAACCGTACCTGCAGATGCACCCATGTTGACGGTGATCGCAGCGGTCGAGCTCGACGGTGCCGTGCAGTTCTGGAACTGCCCACCCGTGATCGCAACTTCGCCGATCATGATCGACAGCGCGCCACCGGCGGTGGAGCTGTATTCGCCCGTCGTCGGGTTGAACGTGCCGCTCGTGAGCGTGGCCGCCGCGAACTGCAGGCCAGGCGTCGCGGTACCGACAGGGTTCTGCGTGTATCCACCGGGCGGCAACACCACGAACTGCTTCAGCGTGCTGCCGTAGCGAGTGCGACTCTGCGGGTTCACCGGATACACGCCGGCGATCTGCAGGATGTCACCGACCTTCACGCGAGGTGCGGCAGCGGCAGTCCAACCAGTGGTTTCGATAAAGCCGGACTGTGCCCAGCCACTTGAGATGATGCCGGTATGCGTGGTGTTCGCCAGCGTCGGCGAACCGCCACCCGCACCCGTCTGGAATGACACGACGTTCTGGTCCGTGTACCAGTCCAGACCCGCAGTTTCTCGGTTGATCATGCCCTTACGATAGGCATCGCTGATCTGGATCTGCGGATTGAACAAGCCCTTCACGCCATCGGTCGCATATGCCTGCGTGATCGGATCCAGGCAGACGCGCTTCGGACCGGCCGGCACGGCTTCGTTCGTCAGCTGTGCGTTTGCAAGCGCATAGGTGAGATACGAAGAGGCTGGCGTGCCCATCGTGCCCACCGCCTGAGCGGTGTTCTGGTAGGCGAAGTACAGGCCATCGGAGTCCACGCGGTTCGCAACCGTGGCCATCATCGGCTTCAGGACGCGAGTGCGGAACAGATCCATCGACAGCAGCATGTCCGCCGTCGTGAACTGCACATCCACGTGGAACTGATAGTTCAGCGGGACCGGGATGTAGGTTTCGTTGGTGTCTTCGACGTTCAGCGCCGGACCGAAGGTACCGATGTACCGGGGCGGGCGGCGGACGTTACACACGGCACCAATCTTGGCGCCGTTGACGCCGAATTCAGCGGCGTATTGCTTGTCGACGCCATCAGTAAAGACGAGTTCGTTTTCGAGGACGACCAGCCCTTCGTTGGTGATATAGCTGATCGTTAAAAGTTCGTTGCTCACAGCAGCACTCCAGAAAGAGGTTCACGACCAAACCCCTTTCCAGTGGCTGCTTATCTACCGGCGGCGCGTTTCTCACGCTCCTGTTGGCGACGGTACTCGCGGAGTTCCTGGACGCTCATGTCCTCGGGCTTCTTCGCGACCGGCGCAATTCCCGCGGTATCCAGCGGCGCAATTGGCGCAGGGGCCTTTGAGACTGGTCGCGTGGTGGTGGCAACTTCGCTGAGCGTCGGTGTTGGATCCTTCGCAGGAGGCTGCTCCCACTTCGCTTCCAGCTTGCCGAGTTCGGCGATAAACCGACGCGGCGACAGTTTGCGAAGTCGGTCGAGAACGTCCGGATTTTTGGCGAGGTGGTAGAGGAGTTCAGGGCCCTGCTCCGACTCGGTGATGTACTCGGTCACATCCTGATGGACGCGCTCGAGTTCAGTGCCCTTGATCGATGTCAGGACTTCTTCGAAGTCGTCATGCTTGGCTTTGGCATCGGTGAGACGCTTGCCAAATTCACGCTGACGAGCTTCTTGCTCTCGCTCTGCCGCCTCACGTTCGCGCTTGGCTTGCTCCTCACGCAGACGTTGATCCACGCGATAACTAACTAGCGCATCCGTATATTCGGCGACCGTTGCGAAGTCGTCCGGCTTGGGCTCTTTGGGAGCCTCAGATTTCGCCGGTGCGGGCCCTGACTTCTGAACTGCCTCCAGCTGCTTCTGGAGTTCCTCTGCCCGCCGCTCTGCCGCTAACGCTCGCAAGGCTTCTGACCTTGCAAACTCCTCGGCCTCTTTCATCTGCCTGTGCTTTTTGTCGATCTTCTGGCGCACCACCTCAGAAAGATCCTCGTCAGCCACTTCCTTCTTAGTCGAAGGAGGCGCTGCAGTTTCGCTTTTAGCAGGCTCTTTTTGAGAAGTAAACTTTCCGGCCGCATCACGTTGCAAATCTGCGGGCGCAGATGTTTCTTTCGCCTCAGACTTGGCCGGTTCAGCTGGCTTCGCTTCGGGCGGCTTGAACTCAGCCACCTTGCCCGTCTGCGTGAACTCGACCAGATTCTGTGCGTTGACAACTTGCGGCATAAGTTACTGACCTGAGTTGCAGAACATTACGATCAAACTGATGGTGCTACAGACAAAGCCGACACTGCCTAAGACCATAGAGGCTATGGCAAGTGCTCGAATACGATCTGGATTCATGTCCGGTCCTCTGTGCCCTTCTCGATCATTTTGTCGGCCATCTTCTCTTCGTGCTTTGACTCCTGCTGCGAGTTGAGCAGCTGAGCTGCCGCATGGATCTCAGCCACATCGCGCTTGGTGACCGAGTCCACCTCGATCTTGTGACGGTCAGTGCGGTCCTTGAGCTCGGCCTTGTTGTTGTCGCTCTCGATCTTCGCCGCCGTGCGCTTGCTCTCTTCGACCTGACGCAGCTGCTCTTTGGACATGCCGTATTTGATCTCCAGCGCCTGCTGCTGAGTGAGTTGCTGGAGCTGCTGAACCTGCATCTGCAGTGCGCCGACGATGGCCTTGGCCTGCTTCGGCAGCCCTTCGACAGCGTTCTGCATGCCCTCGGGCGTCGATGGCGCCAGGCGATCGGCGACATCATCGGCGCCATAGAAGTCCATACCGCGCACGACGAGATCCGACGCAAGATCACTGACCTTCTGGCCCAATGGTGTGCCCAGCAAGCCAATGAGCGCTTCAGTGCTCTCCTCGCGCTTGGTCTGATATCCGGGCCCCGTATCCATCACCACGTCATAGCGGCCGATTTCCAGGTTGGTCTTGACGCGATAGATGGCCGCCGCTGTGGGGTCTTCCTCTGCGCCACCGGATCCTGATCCCGGCGGCACGTTGATCTCCACCATCTTCGGCACGCCATCTTCGCCAATGATTCGCTGCATGCGGCGCGTGTCGTAATAGTGCGGGATCAGGTCGAGCAACATGATGCCCGTCCACATGATCGAATACGTCTGATTGTCGTAGAACTGGAAATGCGTCAGGTCCTGCATGCCCTGGCGGCGCTGCAGATACTTGTTGCCGCCGATGACCTTTGACTGCAGCTCGGGATTTTCCGGCTGCATGCCGGCCACTTCCATCAGATCCAGTGCTGCGGATTGTGCGGCTTGGGCAAAACCGGCTTCGATCGGCGTTGCGGGCTGTCGAATCGGGGGCGGGAGTGCATTGCCGTTATTGTCGTACACCACCTTGTAGACGAGGCGCGAGTACGAACGTGTATTCGCATCATCCCACTCGGGATGACCATCATCCTGGCCCTCAGCCATCACCCAGGGAGCTTTCGGGCTCAATGCATAGCGCTCAGTTTCGCTCGAGCGCCAATAGTTGAACATCCGGGCCGGGTCCATCAGATCCTCAACCATGCCCTTACGATAGACATTCCCGTTGAGAACAGTTTTGTTGCCTTCGCAGCGAATGATCGGGATGTATTTGCCAGGCAGATCACGCTGGTCGACGACTTTGCGGCCGTTGATCCGGAACCATTGCACTTGCTTGCGCGTGGTCGGGCGAGTGATCCACTTGGGCTCGGTCTCTTGATTCAACTGGTACTGCACAGCTGGCCTGAATCCAGCGGCCAGCATCGTTTCCTCGGAGGGCAACTGCGATTGGTACCAGCCGCGACCGTCCGTCATCATCACCAGCGTGTCAGCCACCTCATGGAGGCGGTAATACTCGGCGAGGCGAATCTTGAACTTGGTTTCCCACCGTGTGCTCGCCTGATCTCCTGCGGCGGCTGGGCTCCATTCGGCGTTTTCAGCCCTCGGATAGCGGCGCTTGTACTCGGCTCGGCTCATCTCCTCCGAGATCAGGAACCAGTGCCGATCTTCACCCGCCGGCATGATCGACATCGGATCGTCATAGCAGGTGAACGTGTTCTGAATCGGCTTGATCAGCAATTCCTGGTCGAAGCTGTCCGGGGCGATGTAGTCCGCCACGATGCGCCAATAGCCCCAACCGATATCAATGGCTGATTCGACGCCCATGTCATAGGCGACACTGGCATTGCTCAGGGTCTCGATGTGCCGGATCAGACCGGTGACGACCTCGGCATCCTCAATCCGCGATCCACCGCTGACCGGATGGCACTTGATGCGCGGGCGCTGCTGTCGAAGCTGGTTCTTCAGCCGCACGCACCATGTATTGGTCTTGTTGATCGTGAGTGTCGGGCGCTTCTCGACGTTGGCGCGCTGGTTGTACACGTCGTCGGGCCACTGCTGGCCATTGCGGAAGGCAATCGCCTCCAAGCCGCGTGTGCGATTGTTGCCCTCGTTCTCCTCGGCCAGCTTCTGGCGCTGACAGGCCTCGAGGAAGATGTCCTCCTGCGTCGTCGCATCCCTCTCGAGCAACGTATCTTTGGGCAAAGCGGGCATCACTGCACCCCACGAAGGCGCTGAGCTACAGTTGCCAGCGTCGCCTGAATCAGTTTCTGCACCTCGGCGCGGCGTGAGTCGCTGTCGAGCAGGCCACAGCGCAGGGTGGCAGCTTCCTCAAGCTCGGTAGCGCATGAAGTGCACAGCTCTTTCAGCTCATCGACCTGCTTGAGCGCCTGTGCCAGCGGGCCGCGGGGTTTTGTTTCGTTGGTCTCGTCCATTTATCCCATCCAAGCTTGACCATTGCGCCCAGGCATCGCGACCTTGGGCGGTTGAGGTTTCCTGATCTGCGGCGTGATCGCGAATTCAAGGCCGCGACCGATCAAGCTGCACACGTCCACGCCATCGTCATATCGCCCAGCGGGAAAACGCATAAGCTGGCTCTTCAACTCTGGCAGCCATGGCGCACGCTTTGGCAGATAGACCTTTTCCATTGCTGCACGCGCCTGGAACGGCCGTGCTCTCACAACCTTGTCGGCGATGCTGGGAAGCCATTCAAGGCGGCATGGAGTGCGCCGCTCGTTCATACGCCGCTTCAAGAATGGCTCGATGGCCTTTCGGATCGGTCCTGATTCGCCAAACCATATAAGCGGTGACCATGTCGCAATCAGATCGCACTGACGCTCGATCCAGACATCAGAGCTGACCTGATCCCGCCACCAATCGAGAACGAAGATGTCGCCATTGAAGTCCAGTCCAAATATCCCGTGCTCGGTGTAGTCGCCGCCCCCTTCGGTCACTGCATAGTCGGATGCGCCATAGATATGCAGCCCTTCGGGAGGCGTGGTGTACTCCATGAAGAACTCAGCCTTGAAGTAATCACCATCCTCGGGGGCTGGATCTTGCTGATATAGGGCGTTCCAAGCCCGCGCATCCATCTTGGCCGTGGCAATCATCGAGTCCGTAAACCATTCCGGCCACAATCGCTCTCCGGGCTTGCGTCCCAATGGATCGCTGGCCCCGGCAATCATGGGGATCTTGATCACATGCCACTGGCTGGCCTCGCGTTCCAAGATTCGGCCGCCTAAGTCGTCTTCATGCCATCGTGTTTGAATAACAATCTGCCGCGCACCTGGCTTCAAGCGCGTCGAGAAGTCATTGACGTACCAATCCCATTGCTTCTGGCGCACGCGCTCGCTATCTGCTTCCTCGCGGGTCTTGATCGGATCATCAATTAGGCCAAGATCCGCGCGTCGACCGGCAATCGCAGAGCCCACACCAGCCGCAAAGAACTCGCCGGCCTTCTCAGTCTCCCAATTACCAGCCGACTTGGTGTTCTCAGCCACGCCATAGCCAAACACATTCCTAAATCGGCTCAAGCTCACAAGATTGCGAGCGCGACGGCTGAATCGCTCGGCTAAGTCTGTCGTGTTGGATACACCAAGCACCGATGCGCCCGGATTGCGCCCCATGAACCAAGGCGGAAACAGAACTGAGGCGTATGTGCTCTTGGCTGAGCCCGGAGGCATTAGGACCATGAGTCTGTCGATGTCCCGACGCTCTACAGCCTCCAATGCATCAATCAAAAGCAAATGATGCGCGGCCGGGGTGAAACCTACATCCAAATACTCAATGAACTTCGCCAGGCTCTTCTGGGCATTGCGCCGGGCCAACAGCTCCGTTGCCGCGTCCACTCGCGATATCGGCGAGTTCAGCGTCGGTGAGTTCTTCAGGACGGCGGACATCTAGATGGCCACTGTGCTCAATGGCGCTGAGATCCGGGAGCGACTTGCGCAAGAGAATCTGAATGGCCGTCACCTGGGACTTGCTCAGGTCCAGCTTGCCAAGTGCATGATCCGTCAAGCGCCGCACGAGCATACTGGTCTGAATGCGCTGACGCACTTTGTCGGGGGTCCACGCCCCTCGTTGAGCCATGATCAATCTCCAATATCCAATGGGCGAATTGCTTGAGCTGGCCTGCTGTCGCATTGCTCTTCATGCGATTGGCCAGATAGCTGATCACACGGACATTGCCCTTGACGTAACCGAGTGAGCTATCGATGCGATCCACGCTTGCGCTTTGATCGCGGCCAATCTTGCCTTTGCTGGGGCGCAGTTCAAAACCAAATACGGGGCAATGCGTGGGGACTTGAATGTCCTGGGGCTCTAGGTTGAACTCAAGGCCGTTACGCTTAGCGCGAGTCCGGCATTCCAGGAATAGATACCAAGCAACATTCTGTTTGCGCTTCGCCGATCGATATTGATTGTAGTAATCAGCCCTGGCAGCCACATGGACTTTGTTGTAGGCACGAACGCAGGATTTGCATTCAGCAGCACGTCCGCTGCTCTTAGAGCGGTTTCTGGCGAATGCCTCAATAGGCTGCTCTACTTTGCACTTCCAGCATACCTTCGTCACAGCGCCACCACCTCCGGCCCATACACCAGCGCCATATACCCGTGAGCCTGGAGCCGGCCATCGCTCATGGGCTCGAATCGCACAGCCTTGCAGCCGTTGTTACGCAGGACACGCTGAATGTCAGTGCGCTCGGCTTCGGTGTCGGAGCCACGCAGGATGACGTATTCGCCGGTGCGCAGTTGGGGCGGTGGCGTGGGAAGGAGGTTCATGCGGCCTTCCATGTTTGTCCAAGAACGATGCGACTCACGGTGCCCTGTTTCACGCCGTAAGCCATCCCAATGCTCCTTTGGGTTTCACCCTTCGCATATCGTTCACGAATTTCTGAAACGATCGCTCGGGTAAGCTTTGCAGTTGGGACCAACTCGCCAGTGCGCAAAGTCCCATGCACACGTTTGTCATTATGGTTATCTACAAGGGTAGTCCACCGGAGATTTGTGAAGTGATTGTTGAACTTTCGCCCATCGTTATGGGCCACGCACTCCATGCCTTCCGGACAATCACCGTGAAATGCGATAGCAACAAGCCGATGCACCAAGCACGCTTTCCTTTTGCCACGCGGCCCAAGCCATACGAGCAGATAGCCTGAACTCCCAGGACGGGGCTTTATGATTTGCCCAGCACGGGTTCCATGCCCTACAGACTCAACCCTTCGGACATCACCGAATTCGGAAATCTCATAAGCTGGAAAGCCAGGACAACTACGCCACTGCATCATAGGTAAAACAAACATCCTGCTCTTGAACTATCAAAAAAGTCTCAGTCCCAATTGTCACTTGGGGAAATGAATATCCAGCCCCCTCGTACACATTGAGCCCACCCAGTTCGACGATGTCGCCCACCTTCACCTGCGTTGGGATGAAATGGCTCGTTTCGACGTAGTCGCGCTTGCCGCCTGCTTTGTTTCGATATCGGCGATACAAGCGACCAGGCCCCACGGATACAACTTCACCGCGCAAGGGCCGGCCACTCCGAACGACTGTGAGTATTGTCGAGGGCTCCCAGTCGAGGGGGCGAAGGAGCAGGCGGTCTCGAAGCATTCGAAGCCTCGTTCCACCAGGGAGGATATCGGCAGATGCGGCAAAGCTGACTCCCGCGCTCATCAAGTCACCGTGATCGTCACAGGCTCAGTGGCTGGGAATTCGAACGTCTTGCAGCCCTCGTTCGAGAGCTCGGACTCTTTGCCATTGGCAACCGCGCTCACTTGCCAGCACATCTCGCCCGGCTGCAACCCTGAATTGACCTGCGTCGCCGTGCCTGTGAATTCAGTCACCTGAGTCTTCTGCTCGCCTCGAGCACCTTGGTAGAGGCGATAGGTCACAACAGCATTGGGCGCGATATCGGTGCCGTCGATGTACTTGGTCGGCTTGGCGAATGTGATGGTTGCCGTTCGTGCGGTTTGCGCGTTGGCGATCGTGAAGACACACGACACCATCAGAATCGCGAGCATGGCGATCAGGTAAATCACCAGCCATCGGCCATTCCCAACAGGAGCATCGCTCATTGAAACCCTCTCACCGAGACCGGTAATCGAATCGGACGCATCACGTTGCCGTTTCGGATGTCATCGATACGCGTCTGAAGCTCTGCAATCTCCGCGCTCGTCAACTGTCGAGTTCCGATGCCCGAATACTCAACGTGCGGGTGACGAGAGTATTTCTTACGGACCAGGTTTCTGTTACTTCTCAAACGTTTCATGTGAAACCTTTTCGACCGAGTTCACACTTTGATCGCGCCGATGGCGCGCAATGCTTCGTCAGGCGTCTGTACCATAGGAATTTGCATGCGCCGAAAGGTTTCTAGTTGTTTTTGTTTCCGCTTTCGATACTTCGACTCAGGATTGTCGACCTCGATCAGATAATGCCGCTCTCGGAATGTCACGGCTAAATCACACGGCTGCCTGATCTGCTCGACTTGGGCGCCAACTTGCTTGAGCGCCTTGATGATGTCGGGCTCGTTGTCATCACGCCGAGCATCAATGCGGTATAGGCTCACTGCCCTTTTCCTCCGAGCTGCGATGCCCTGTTCAACAGATCGCAGATTCGCTCGGCTGTCTCCTTCCCGCTGTCCCCTTGCCATGACATACCGATCTTTTCGGTGATGCATTGGTCGTCATAGACGACGGTCCACAACTTACAGGCGTGGCACTGACATTCGCTGGGTGCGCGGGGCACTTCAGCTACGCGATAGAACTGCACTTCTCCCGGAGGTTGGGCGGGTCGCGTCATCTCGCAGTGGCCACAGCTGGTACGCGAGCCAAAGTTCATCCAGGCGCAGAAGCCGCACTGCCAGTCATTCTTGGGGTGGTCCGGCTCCATCAACTCGCGCTCGACGCGATTAAGACGCTCGTCCACGGCGGCGTTGATCTGCGCCACGGATCGCTCCCGGAAGTTCTGGAGCGCATAGTGAGCCTTGACCATGTCTAAGATCGCGCCAGACGCCCAGCCGTTGTTGAAGACCTCGTCCACCCGGCGTTGAGCGCGGGCAAAGTCATTCTCAAGCTTGCGTTCCAACTCCTTCGACGGGACTGGGTCGGTCACTTGATGTCCCCCTTCAAGCGCTTGTGAGTCAGCCATTCCTCGAACGGCTTCCAGGCCCGATGATTCGGGCGCATCGGCTGGTTCTTCAGGATGTTCCCTTTCTTGTCCGTGAACGTCGGCCCGAGATAGCTGTGAAACTCCCAGTGCCACATCTTCCCGAGGCGATCACGGCCGCTGCCGATGTGCTGAGCGTTCGACGTGAGGCAGATAATCACCGGCTCCCTACTCCGATCCTTTGTCGTGCCCTGCTCGCTCATGACTTCCTCGCTCTGATCGACCAACGACCCCACCGCTTTTCGATCCAACCATCGGCGCTACGCCACCACCAGTTGCATCGCCAGTCCCAGCGCCAGCGGGGTTTAGTACTCGTGCTCATATGCAGCCTTCGGCAAGTACTGCGTCGGCACCTGATCGAACTGCTCCAGCTTGAACTGGCGTATCTGCCGGTTGAACCAGCCATCAATGTCGCCGTGGTAGGCCGGGCTGTAACGCTGTTTGCGAATTGCGATCTTCATCGGGGAAAGATGGCTTGCCAGCGCCCCGGCACCGCGCCGAAGGAATGCGACGTTATGGGCAAGGCGTCCATAGTCGGCACCACCGGCCACATCGTTGATGTCCGGCTCCTGCTCGACACTCACAGCCTTACGCGGGTGAGCAACGAGGTGCAGATGGATGTCCGACTCGATCGTCACGGCGGCGACAAGATTCGCGAAGCGGCGCTGTGCCTCAAAGTCCTGACTGTTGATGTCCAGGCACATCAGCGAATCGATGAATGCCTGGGTGCATTGACCCTTTGATGCCAGGCCTTGAATCGTTCCCAGTAGCTCCTTGTGGCTTGCGATGCCCGTCACGCCCCAGATCTTCAGACGCTCGGCGTAGTAGTCGATGAACCATTGCAGCTGATGCGCCGTCGGCATCTCGCGGCCGAAGCACACACCGGCGAGCTGTACGATCACGTCGACCGGATGCTCCTCCATCGATGCGACAAACACGTGCTCCCGCGTAAACAGCAGATGGTTGATCAGTTGTCGAAGTGCAGTTGTCTTGCCAGCGCCTGGATAGCCAGACCAGATCGTGTAGCCCTTCCGGTAGAACTTCAGTTTGTTGCCATAGGGATCGAACGGCGAAGTCGCATAGCGCTCGCGGGACTTCGTGAATATCTCCAGCAGCGATTTGGCGTCGGCCTTCGCAAGATCGAACAGCACCTGCCGCGGCTCGTGGAAATCGCCGATATCCGTGACGAGCATGGAGCCCAGCCGACGAGCTCGGGATGCGTCCAGCTTGGCGATCGATGCGTCGGTGGCGTTATGCGTTTGCATGGATGTACTCGCAGGCGTCGGCGATACGCTCGCTGGCCAGGAACAGGCGCTCGCGGTCGACTGGCTTACCCTCGGCGAGATCCGCGGAGCTGAGCGCACACACAGCAGCCTCGCGACGCAGAGCACGCAATGCATCGGCAGCACTGAACGGCTGACGTACTGCTGGCAAGTGATCCGCCAGCGGCTCGGGGAACAGGTCTGCCGTCTCAAGCCCGAGAGACGCCATCACGTCAGCAGCACCGCAGCCGGCGAAGCAATGGATCAGAATCCGGCCGTCGTCGAGTCCGCGAACCGTGAGGCTCGGCGTCCGGTCCTTGTGCGCCGGGCAGCACGTGAGCCACGAATCACGCGAAGTGCGCTTGGCCTTCTCCAGACGGGCGATGAGGTCGTTCACATCCACTGAATTTCCCCTGCCGGCTTGGCCTTTTTACCCTTTGGCGCAAATAGGCCTTGCCATCCGGCTTGCATCGATGTCTCGATGATTTCGCGCTGTGTGTCGGTGTCGAATTTCGCGAGGAGTTTGAGCTGCGGTTTAAGCGCCCTGGGGCTCATCGGCATCCGACGTTCTCGACGATGTGCAATCCATTCTTCCCACGCATCGCGTGGCAACGAATCGTGGAGCGTCAGCTCCTCTGGTGGTTCCTTGATGGTTCCTGACGGATCCGTGTCCCGTTTTTGGGACTGTTTCGAGGGAAAAACGGTACTGTTAGGTGTCAAAACCGGTACTGTTTGAATGGTCCCGTTTTTGGGACGGGTACCGGTTTTGGGACTATTCATACAAAGCGGATTCTGGAGTCCTTCGTCGATCAAATGACGCTCATCAAGTTGAGCTTCTTTCCAGCTCGCATACTCACGAATGATTTCTTTCTGGAGAGTTATGCCTGAGTTGGCACACATGGTCGGCCAGCGACCGCTGCCCATGTAACTATCGTCCTTGGCCTCACCGACGAAGGTTCGAATCCCGACGTAGAACTGACCGGTCTGCTGATTGGTGAGGCGGTAGCTGTAATAGCAGGCCTTCCCATGATGAGGGTCAACAATCCCGTTTTCGGCACTGTTTATCTGGTAAACAATAATCTGCCCGGTGGCGCCGACACGCTTTCCTGTGTCGCGAATGACACCAGCAGTCGACAGTGATTTCAGGTTAGCGATCACTGTCTTTCGATCCTGCGCTGTGTCGGCCGCCAGCGCCGCGATACTGGGATAGCAGTAGCCGCGCTCGTCGGCGTAATTGCATAGAACGACCAGCACGAACTTCTCGCTCGACTTGGCGATAGGCTGTTTCAGCGCCCATGAAATCGCCTGGATGCTCACCGAATACCACGCTCCCTCTCCATTTCTTCGACACGTTCCGGTGTCCGCTGGGCATGCAGCCGTTTCAGCTCTTCCCAGGCTGATCGACGTTCATCGGGTGTAGCGGCGGTATGGAGTAGCAGCGCTTGATAGTCGATGCGCTGTTCGAGGTCATCAGCCATGACGTTTGATTGAGCGTTCATGGCTTAACCATCTATACCAAACGAACCAGGGCTGTCGATATCATCAAAACGCCGCCGACCGTGAGCACCGGCGGCAGAGCCCACAGCGGGGACACTGGGGCAAGTCGGCGAAATCACTTGGCGACCCTCAGCCTTGTCTGGGACCGCAGCTGCTCGGCGCGCTCCATCCGTTTGGCGATCGACTTCAGCAGCTCGTTGTTCTCGCGCTCGATGCGCTCGAGCTCGTCCTCTGGCTCAACCCAGGTGCAGACGTAGCCGAGTTGCTGAGCTTCGTATTGAACGGTGGCGGATGAGCCGGCCTCTTGTGCCAGGCGTTTGATCTGGAGAACTTCGTCGGGACACAGCTTGTGTGGCTGGTCCGGATTAATGGCGTTGCGGAGTTTCGCTGCGCCTGTTGACGCGTTCTCGGCAGGCCAGAGCTTGCCGGCGACGACCTTGAAACCACCAGCCGCGGCGATGTCAGCGCCGATTGCGTCGTAGATCGTGTCGTGAAAAAGAGCGTTCTGATTCACGGTTGTACGTCCTTGTACGATTCAAACAGGAACATACAAACGGGATCGGGCGTAATAGCGACATGTTTAAATCCGGCACAAACATGAACGCGTTCAGGCGCCCATTCATTTCGCGCGGCGCGAGTCAATCTCATTTGTTGCTGGCTGAGCGCTTTCATGAAATGTCTGTCAGTTTCCAGAGTGCCGTGAGGGTGAACGTGCCTACGTGTCGCTTAGTACGTCTAGGAATTCAGGTCAGCTCAGAGCGAATTGGATTTAACAGTCCGCTGGGAAAATTCAGGGACCGCCTCACGGATCACATTTGGTGTTGCCAAGCACCGACGGTAGTGCGACGTTGTGAACACAACGATTACTACGGGGCTAAGAAACATGATGGGCACGAGCACGGCCGCTCTTTTGGGATCGAAGAAAGTCATAAACAGCCTGAACCTTTCCGACACCAGGCTCGCCGATCTCTCGGCGGCTGAACTTGATCAGCCAGTTCCTATCGACACCGGCACCGACCGCGATCTCGCGATACTTCAATGCACTTTCATCAAGAAGCTGGTAGGTCTGATCGAGCAGATTCTGTCTGGCCATGCCCCGATCGTAGTAACTTGTTACAAAAAAAACAAGCAACCCATTACAATGGGTGTCCGGGGAGAATTCCTCCCATGGCGAAACTCATTGATCCACGGATACATACCGCGCATGAAGCGCTTAGCGCCAACGTCCTCGCGATCCTGAAGGTGCGGGAGATGAAGCGCGTAAAGCTCGCTAGAGCCGTTGAAGCAGACGGCGGCCCGGTCTTAAAGACCACTTACAACATCCTGGCAAAGAGGCATCCACCCAACCTCGAGAACTGGGCGTTTATCGCGAAAGCCCTAGACGTGCCCCTCTGGGTGCTCCTGATCCCCGGTCTCGACCAACACGAAGACATCCTCAAGGCGGACGGCCTAAAGCGCCTGGTGAAGCTCGTAGACAACTACATGGCCTGTGACGACGCCAAACGCACGGAAGCAGAGATCGTCGCCCAGGCCGGCTCAATCGTCCGCCGAACCTCAAAATAGGATTCCCTTCCCCACCACGGATTGGGGTCGAATAAAATTGTAATAGGTTACTTGACTCGTCCGTAGACGAGTTGTAACGTATTACACATGGACAGCAAGCAACCCACCACCGCCGACACCGACTTTCGCGACCGCGCGATTCTCCTTTTCGCCGGGGAGTGCCTGAAGCAACTGGGCGTCAAGAGCGCCCCGGGCTGCGAGAGCCTCGCGGTGGATTTCGCCGACCGCCTGCTGGCTAAGCGCAACGAGGTAAAGCAGCCATGAAAGGACTCATCGCCATCGCCGCCCTAGCTCTGACCGGCTGCGTCTCCATGCCGGATCGTATCAATGCCGAGCTGGAGCACGTCAGCCATCCCCTCGCCGGCTGGCCGATCAACGCCAGCAGCAATGAGGACGGTCTCACGCAAGCCAACCTCATCGCGCGCTGGCAGACCGGACGTTTCTATGTCGAGCACGGCCTCGGCTGGAACGTCCAGGGTCAGAACGGCGGTGGCTTCTACGGTCCCGAGCTCACCTATACCGGCCGCGTCGGTGTGACCTTGTGGAGCAAGCAATGATCACGCACACCATCCTTGATTCGGCCACTCCCGAATGGCTCACAGCCATGCGTGAGATGGAATCAGAGGGCGAGCGCAGCCCCATCCAGATCCGCGCTGACTTCGCCCGCCGTGGCTTCGCGCTCTTCGTCAACGGTGAGGCCGTGGGCGCCGTGAGCACCTACAAGCGCACGTGGCTGAATCGCGAGCTGGCGATCCGGGAGCGCGCATGAACGCCGTCACCAAGTTCCAGTCCCTTCGCCAGTCCGTGCTCGACGATGTCCGCTACGGCGCGCCCGAGGCTCACATTGAGGCGCACGAAGTCCCGCAGTGGATCGACGAGGCCGGCGACCAAGACATCGCAGCCGAGCTCGGCGACGCGATCAGTGATCTGGAAGACAAGCCGCGCGAGAAGTTCTGCGCCCTGCTCGTCTCTCTGTGCCAGCACGGCGAGCGGCTGTCGATGCAGCAGGGAATGGAATTGCTTGCAGGGATGAGAGCAGCGCTGACCGATCGTTGCGTCCGCCAAGCGCAAGCATACGTCGACCGCGAGATGGGCGACTACGACGGCGCGCCGTACTGCAGCTGGTGTAACGCGCGCACATCTGCCGGCTGCGATTGCGGGCCGATCGCGAGTAACGAGTGATGAACACGCGCCAGAAACAAGCGCTGGCTCGCCAGCTGCGTGAGATACGCGACGAGTTCCAGTCGATCCTGGCCGCCAGTGAAACCGAGGAGGCCTGGAAGCAGCTACGTCGTTATGACGCGGCTGCGATCAAGGCGATCGCAATGCTGGAGTCAGCGCTCCTCACGCTGAGCACATGAAACTGATCGGGAGATGAGCATGGAAAAGAACACTCTGCAGATTTATCCGAACGGTGATTGGTGTGTCTTCCGGCCATATGCGACCGGCTGCGACACCGGCCCGGCTCACTACGGCGAGAAGCCATACGGGCGCGATGCCGATTCGATGATCCCGTTTTATCGCACGGCCGGCTTCGTGATCGACGACCAGCGCGTGGCGAAGAGCTGAGATCAAATCACACCCTGAGTAGGAAACAAGCATGAAGAGCGGAATTGGTTACGAATGGCTCGGGATGCTCTACCTGATCGTTGGTCTTGCCGGCGTAGTCGGCTGGGTCATGAACATTGTGGACATCGTCAACAGCGATTTCAGCAGCATCACCGGAATGCTCGTGGTGCGCATCATCGGCGTGTTCGTACCGCCCTTGGGCGCGGTGCTGGGCTACTTCTGATACTCAGCGTGTAGAGCGAGACCGGGCCATGAAGCTGACATTCAATGAGGCGACCGAATGCGTGGCGCGCAAGAGTGTGACCGAGGAGGGTCAAGCCATTGTCGACGCCATGGACCGGGCGGCAGCAAATCTCCGTCGTATTCAGGAGCACGCTGAAGAGCTTCTGAAGTACGGCACGTACTGCAACGGCAGCGATCGGTTGTTAGTCGAATTCATCCGAGACGCAGCCAACGCTGCGCTTGGCTGACCTCATCGCACCCTCAGTTTCCGGAGTAGTCATGAAGATCGGAACATTTCTGGAGCGCGTCAAGCGCAACACCGAGAAGGCTCGCGCTGCTGGTCGCGTCGAAATCGAATGGGAAGATGCGCGCGCACTGATAGCCGCTGCTGAAGCGCTTCGAAAGCACGAGCCGCGCAACCGAGCACTGCAATGGCTCGATTCCACCGGCGCGATCATCGAATAGCCTCGCACACGAACCTCCTTGAGTAGGAAACATGAGCAACACAATACAAATTCCATTCGCTCTGGGCGTGCAGATCTGGTGGACCGGCAATAACCACCGCGAGACGTGGGTCGAGTGCCCTGAGTGCGCCGGAACCAAGGTCATCGAGATGATCAAGGGCAATGGCGAGCGCGTCAGCCTGGGTTGCGAGTTGTGCGGCCCTGGTTATAACGAGCCGCGTGGGGTGATTCGCAAGACCGTCTACGAGTATCGCCCGACACCATTCACGCCGCTTCGCGTGCGCATTGATGGCGACCAATTCTCGTACTCGGAATCGCCCCCCGACGCCTCTTGTTACGGCTCTGTCTACAGCACTCACCTCTTTGCAACCAAAGAGGAATGCCAGGCCAAGTGCGACGAGATGAACGCCGAGCATGCGAAGGCCGACGAGGAAAGGCTGATCCATCAGATCAAGTCGAATCGGAAGCGCCTCGCGTTCTCGGCCAGCTATTGGCGCGGTCAAATCCGTGAGTTTGAGAAAAACATCGAGCGAGCAAAAGCGATGCTCAGTCGGTGCAAGCCCGAGAAGACTGCTGCCTAGTCAACGCAGGAGAAATTCGGTGAGCACCATCGACGACCGTTTGTTTCTAGCGCTGATGATCCTCGGATCATTCTTGGCGGGCGCTGCCGGTGCGGCGCTCGCGATTTTCTGGGCACCGTCATGCGCCTTGTAGAGAACACGACCAGCGTGCTGCCGATCTCGGCGACGTACGCCTGGCAGAGCAAGCCGCGGCGTCGCTTCAAGCGGTGGCTGTTCCGGCTGCTTGGCCGCCCGGTGCTGCCATGAAGGCGCTGAACGTGGTGCAGCTCCCGGCAGCTCCATTCCTGCTGGAGATCCACACCGAGAAGCTCGTGGATCTGATGCTGGCGCTGCAGGACGCGGGATTCAAGGTGACTTACGTGCGCGGATCGATGAACCGATACCGCGTGGATGATCGAGACAATGAGGTGCGCAATGAGTGCTGAAGCAATGAAGATTACCGACCGTCGCGCGATGACGGTCCTGGCCGGCGATCAGAACTTGCCGGCTGCGCAACCAGTGATGAGCCCGATGCAGATGTTGGCCCAGGCGTTCCAGCAGGGGATGCCGCTTGAGACCATCAAGGAACTTCGGCAGATCCAGAAGGAATGGGAAGCAGACGAGGCTCTCAGCAAGTTCAACGAGGCGTTCGCCGCCTTCAAGGCCGAAGCTATCGTGATCGTGAAAAGCACGACGATCAAGGACGGCCCATTGAAGGGGAAGAAGCACGCAACCCTGTTCGATGTTGTGGGCGTGGTCACTCCCAGGCTGTCAGCCTACGGCCTGTCGATCTCGTGGAAACTCACGAAGGACGATCCGACCTGGATGGAAGTGACTTGCACGCTGCGTCATGCGGCCGGTCATTGCGAGAGCGTGTCGATGGGTGGTGGCCCAGATACCGGCCCCGGCCGCAACGCCATCCAGGCCCGCGGTAGCACGAAGGCTTATCTGGAACGGTACACGGCCACCGCGATTCTCGGACTCGCTGCGCAGGACGCCGACGATGATGGCAACGGCGCAGGCAAGAAGCAGCCGGAAGCGGCGAAGGCGCCAGAAGGCTATGACAGCTGGAATGCAGACATGACCGCCCTTGCCGAAGAGGGAACGGAGCGACTGCAGGAGGCTTGGTCGAAGTCACCGGATGAATTCAAGCGCTACGTCGTGAAGCAGGACGATCAATGGTGGGCGAGCACCAAGCGCAAGGCCGCAAAGGTGCAGGCATGAACGCGCTTCAGATTTTCGACTGTGAGCAGGGCTCGGATGAATGGCACGAGTGCCGCCGCGGCGTCGTGACCGCATCCGAATTTAGCAAGGTTCTCGCCAAGGGCGAAGGCAAGACCCGCCGCAGCTACATGTACACGCTTGCTGGCGAGCGGATTGCCGGCCGCGTTGAGCCTGGCTATTCGAACCAGTACATGAGCCGCGGTAAAGAGGACGAAGCGGAGGCCGTGCTCGAGTACGAGGCGCTTACTGGCGCGATCGTTACGCCTTGCGGGTTCATGCGTCGTGGTGACGTTGGCTGCAGCCCTGACGGCTTGGTAGGCAAGGACGGGCTAATCGAGGCCAAGACGAAGAACTATGACCTGCACATCGCCTGCATCGATAAGGGCGATATCCCGTCGACCCATGTCGCGCAGGTCCAGGGCGCCCTCTGGGTGTCACAGCGTCAGTGGCTGGACTTCATATCCTACTCCAAGGGCCTGCCGATCTTCGTCAAGCGCGTGTTCCCGGATCTGGCGTACCACGCTCGCCTCAAGGCCGAGATCGACGATTTCCTTGCTGAAATGAACAAAACGATTGCGCGCATCGGTGACTATCAACTCCACACGGCGCTGCGCTATTCCCTGCGAGGTGCCGCATGAGCCGCGGTATCAACAAGGTCATCCTGGTTGGAAACCTGGGAGCCGACCCGGACACGCGCTACATGCCCAACGGCAAAGCGGTTACCAACATCCGGATTGCTACTTCGGAGTCATGGAAGGACAAGCAGACCGGCGACATGAAGGAGCGCACCGAGTGGCACACCGTTGTGGCCTACGAGAAGCTGGCCGAGATCATCGCCGAGTACACCCGCAAAGGCTCCCAGCTCTACATCGAAGGCTCCCTGCGGACTCGCAAGTGGCAAGACAAGGAAGGTAAGGACCGTTACACCACCGAGATCATCGCTCAGCAGATGCAGATGCTCGGCGGCAAGCCGCAGGGCGAACGGCCAGCGAAGCCGCAGGAACGATCAGCGCCGCCTCCGGCCGATGACGGCGGCGGGTTCGATGACGATATTCCTTTTTAGGACTGTCCCGTGAAAGGCTACATCCGCAAAACGTTGACCGGCTGGGTTCCTCACGACGAGCAGGCCCAGGCGACGCATAGGCGCCAGAAGCTCAACCAGGTGTCTCGGGCCGACATCGCCATCCCGCGCAACTACAAGACTCACTGCCTGTTCATGGTGCTGCTGAACGAAGTGACGTTTCCGAATCAGGAACGCTTCGTCGATGCGCAGCAGTTCCGTCGCGCTGTGGCGCTCGCGGCCGGGCACTGCGAAGAGATGATGACGCTCGACGGTGAGATTCTGAAGGTCCCGCTGCCCTACGACTATGACCACTGCCCGGACGAAGGCGAGTTCATCAAGAAATTCGGTGCGGCCATGACGATCTGCGCGGCGATTCTTCGCCACACCGCGCCGGAGCTTGAGGAAGAAGTGGCACGGCACGCCAACGAGCAGTACGGCATTGAGTGCCCGCGCATCTTCCGTGAGGAGCGCCAAGCCCGTGCGGCATAGTACGACCACACCGACGAAGGCCGAGCAGGCCCGCCTAGACGCGATTCATGCGATGCCGTGCATCGCTTGTGAGATCGAGGCCGATATCTCCCGTCAGCGCGGCGAGATCGTGCAAGCGCAGCCGTCGCGCACCGAAGCTCACCACATTGTCGATAAGGGCACGCGGGAGCATTCGGGCGGCCACATGGCCACACTGCCATTATGTGGCTGGCATCACCGAGGCGAGCCCGTCTATCCGCTGGGCAAGCGCGAGATGTGCCAGTTGCACGGGCCGTCGTTTGCGGAGAGTAAGAAATCCTTCCGCGCGAACTACGGCAGCGAGCGTGATCTGCTCGCGGTCATCGACCAGCGCCTTGCAGCTAGGAGCGCAGCATGAGCCGCCCGCGCAAACACAAGTTCTACGACCTGCCCGTCGGTGAGGAGTACGTGGCAAACGAAATGAAACGTTGGCTGAAGTCCGCCATCTACAACCACGGCACGGCCACGGGCAAGGCGTTCTCGATTCGGCAGATGTTCCCGAGGGTGAAGGGTACGGCGTATGTAATCCGGAGGACGGCATGACTACTCCAGTCTCACCCGACGAGTCGAGCACCGACGCAGAGAATGAATTGATCTGCGAGAAGCTGCTCGGCTGGCGGAAGTGTTCAACTTTCGGTGCGCAGTGCGCAGGGTGGACGCGACCTGACTCCGCTGCTCACAGCGATAACACACCAGACTTCACCACATGGGCCGAGGCTGGGCTGATTCTGGATGCGCTGAGTTCCCGTAGCGTCGATCCTACGCTGGAGTACTCAGACGGCAAATGGGATTGCTATGGCGGCGACCCTTTCGAGTCTTTCATTCATGCCTACAGAGACACCGGCCCGCTCGCCATTCGCGCCGCCGCGCTCGAATACATCCGGAGGCTGCCATGACAGAGCAAGTCCCTTCTGAGGACCGAGACATTGTTGAACGTCTGCGATCACGCGGATGGGAAGATCGCCAGCATCGGAAACTGCGCGAGGAAGCCGCCGGCCAAATTGAGCAGCTGAGGCGCAGGGTCGCGAAACTGGAGGCTGGTCTCCGCTATGTGAAAGAGACCGATGACCAGGCGCGCGAAACGCTCAAGACGCATTTCGACATGGACCCCAGTCCTGACGCACTGGAGTTCAACCGTAAGATTAGCGAGGCATTGGCGCCATGACCGGAGACCAACTTCCCTCGGACGCCCTGAGCATTCGCACCAGATCCTGCGAGAAGTGCAGCAACGACCTGCAGCACGTTGACTGCTGGAACTGCGGTGGCGAGGGCTTCAGCGACCATGACTGTGGTGAGGACTGCTGTGCCTGTCTGTACCCGGAGGACAACGTCGAGTGCGACATATGCGACGGCACAGGCGGATGGTGGGCCTGCATCAACTGCAATCCGGGAGCGTTCGATGACAACTGATACTCAGAGTTCCAAAGAAGAGCTAGACGCCACGCGCCGCATGCTCGGCGCAGCACAGGTGCGCGTGAAACATTACGAACAGGCGCTGCAACTGATTGCCGGCTGTTCATCCGAAAGCTATGCCAAGCGCATAGCTACGGAAGCGTTGTCAGCGGACACCCCGGTCAAGGAGCCCCGCGTATGACAAATGAAAGAGTCCCGACGTGCGAGAAAGACGGCGACGACGGCTGGATCATCACCGTCGAGCGTGGCAACCCCGTGCGCGTGAGTGATCGGGCTTTGGCCAACCAGATATGGCAGCTCGCAACCTGGGCCTACCACAACGGCCGCGACGATCGTATGGCCATAATTCGCGAAGCCCTGGGAGTAAACAATGTCTGATACTCAAGCGCCATCGAAGGAGTTGGCCGAACGGCTGCGCGCCCTGGACTTCGGCGTCCGCATGCCGCCGTCTGTGATCGAGGAAGCCGCGGAGTTCCTTGAATCGTTGAGCACTGCTCACGAACCGCCGGCTGACCATATCTGCGGGCCTTGGGCTCAGTGTGATGCTGCTTGTGCCGAGCGAGCGTATTCACAGCCAGAGGCGAACGGCGTCAAGTGCGTCCACTGCAACGGCAGCGGTGAAGAGACACAAGTCTACGATGAGCAGAATGGATGGTCAGAAGAGAAGCCGTGCGCTACATGCAATGGCACCGGCCGCATCACGACCGTAGATCAGTACCTGAAGACGCTGCCGGCCAACTGGCATGAGAACAGCAGCCTTGAGACTTGGTTCCCATGCACAGCCGCCGAGCTGGAGCGCCTGAGAGCATCGCAACCGCCAGCGGCTGGGCAGTCCGCGCACGACAACCCACCGCCGTGGCACGGGAAGCGCGTTTACATCGTTCCTGTAGAGCTACAGAACGGCGGCGAGGCG
>Ga0196965_1000303_pt1 | contig 33415 bp, 34 predicted proteins | sample S1_20metaG_FD_148668 | JGI IMG/M metagenome (GOLD analysis project Ga0196965, IMG submission 148668) | Soil microbial communities from Anza Borrego desert, Southern California, United States - S1_20 | ecosystem: Environmental > Terrestrial > Soil > Desert | place: USA: California | collected...
CAAATGCACCATCAGGCACCTGCAGGTTTTTCACTACTACGCGATCGAGGTATTCCGGTAGGTGTGGGTCATTAAAAATTAATTTTTTATTCGGTGCGTCGATCGTAAGCTGCAGACACGACTGAAGTAACAAAAATACGGAAGCCACTGACCATGCTTGCGGAATACATGCTACCGGATATGATGTAGGGGCCTCACCCGGTCTCCAGGGAAAACCACAGAATAATTCAGGCATACGTTTCAGGTCAATGAATAAGGAAGCATTAAACAACCCTTCCATTACACGCATACTTTCCTTAACAAACCCATACTTCGCCATACCAGCAGCTACCATCGCCGAGTCGTGAGGCCAGACAGAACCGTTATGATACGACATTGGATTGTAACGCGCCGATGTGGAGGACAATGTGCGTATACCCCAGCCGCTGAACATGTCGGATTGCATCATTGTCTCGACAAGTTTTGCAGCCTTATTCGAAGCCACAATTCCAGTAAATAAACATTGTCCGGCATTAGAGCTTCTTACACGGCATGGATTTTTTTCATGATCGAGTGCAAGCACATAACATCCGAGCTCTTTATCCCAGAAAACATCGTTAAAACGTTTCTTCAAATTCTTCGCCTTCGTCTTGTATGTTCGTACCTTATCGGGTTCACCCATCATGTCGGCCAGGTAAGCCGTCTGAAGATATGCTTCGTACACATATCCTTGCACTTCGCACAACGCGATAGAAGGTTGTGCAATACGTCCATCCTCGTGAGAAATACAATCGTGAGAGTCTTTCCATCCCTGATTAAACAAACCGCTCTCCTGCTTTTGTTCATACTCTACAAATCCGTCTTTGTCAATGTCTCCATACGCTTCAATCCAGTGTAGCGCCAGGTTAATACTTTCCCAGATCTTTTTAATTGTTTCCTTATCGGCGGTACGTTTATAATATTGACCCGCGAGCGAAATATAAAGTGGCGTAGCATCAATCGTTCCATAGTATTGCCGGAAAGGAACTTCATTCAATGCAGCCATTTCACCACCTCTTGCCTCGTGCAAAATTTTTCCAGGCTCTGCATCCCGGAATGCGTCGTGCTCACGTGCCTGATTTGCTGCGAGAAACAACAACACACCTTTAGCAATATCCGGAGCAATCCAAAGTGCTTCCATCGCCGTGATAATACCATCCCGACCAAAAGGTGTATTGTACCAGGGCACACCGGCGTAAGGATAAAAACCATATGGTGTGTGTCGCAGGAGGGAAAGTAAATCAAACTTTGAGCGATTGATCCAGTTGGTAAATTCTTCATTTCCCGAAGTAATCTCTGCCAATTTCTCCTTGCCCTCATCACGCATTTTTTGAATATACCTGAATGCCTCAAGATGATTATCCGGAGCAAAGTCGTTGTCGCCAACCTGAAATTGCAACGTATAACGTATTTCATGGCGTTCACCTGGTTCCAGCCTTATGGGGTAAACAATGGAAGATCCTTCAATCCATTCTCGTCCGGCTTCAAACCGAATCCATGTGGTGCGTTTAATATGATCAAGGCCAATGTACGCTAATTTAAGATGACCGTCGTTTGAAATTTCAGGAGGTAAAACTTCACCCCGCAATTTCCTTTTAATTCCGCGCACCTCGAAAATATCGCTGAAGTCACTTTTGAAATTAAACGAGGCATTTAGCGTGTACGGCCTTACATCGTAATTGTGGAGAATAATGGATTCGTAACAAATCCCCTCCTGCAAAAATTTACTTCGACCAATATGAATTACACCCTTCTCAATCAATAAACCATTATCAAGTTTTATAGTGGGATTGGTAAGATCAATAGAAAAAATTTCGTTTTCACTTCTTATAGTCGAACTCAACAGGACAGGCCGTTGTCCGTTCATCCTGAATTCCAGATCGCTCAGGAAACGTGTTCCTTCGTGATAAATCCCTTGTACCTTTGTTCCGATCTGTTTTGTATCACCCCATCGGTCGAAGACGGCAAATGTATCACCAAAGTTCAACACCCTTGTCTGGTCATCAGCGTATGATGATGAGGCCAGGATATAGTAGCGGTCATTCTCTTCCTTTAATACTTCAGGATCACGAATCATAATTTATGCTGATAGTATATTTTTATATTCATTAAATACCGTTTTCTCGTTTGAAGCTGCCGGTAGCCGAATCTGTTTATCTTCCCGGATTATTTTCTCATAAATTTCTACGTATTCAATCGCCATGCGCCGTGCTTCAAAACGCTCTTCGAAAGTTTGCCGGCAATAATCCCGACTGATTTGATCTATCCGCGCCACGGCATGAACAGCACGTTCGATATCATGCACAACAAAACCGGTTTTACCATTTTCCAGGACTTCCGGAACGGAACCCAGCCCATAAGCAACAACGGGGGTACCACACGCAAGCGATTCAATCATCACCATACCGAAAGGTTCCGGCCAGGCTATGGGCAATAAAAAGACAAGCGCATTCGCCAGCAATTCCTGTTTTTGCTCCTCATTCACTTCTCCGAGGTACTCTACGTGTGGCAAGTTCAACAAGGGCTTGATGTTCCCTTCGTAATATTCGTGATCAGCAGGATCGACCTTGGCTGCTATTTTGATTTTCAATCCGGCTCGCGCAGCAATTTCAATCGCCTGATCAACACCTTTCTCAGGAGAGAATCGCCCGATAAAAACGGCATAACCCCCTTTACCATCACCTGGTTTTAACAATGCCCCGGGAACCCCGTGATAAACATTCCCAACCCAGTTCGCAAAGCTAACAGGGATGCGTTGCGCCATGGAAATCGATACGAGTGGAATATCATCAAATTGCGCGTAAAGCGGAGCCAACTCAGGAAGGTCCAGTCTTCCATGTAATGTAGTTACATGGTTATACGTACTTAAGCGGCTAACAGGAAAATGAAAATAGTCTGTATGAAAGTGAATTATGTCAAACTCATCGGCCATCTCGATCACTTGTTGCAACTGTAACGTATGAAGGGAAAATGGATCCCTTATTCCTGCCAGCCGTAATGCATTAGGTGTGACACACTGTAGTTTGGCTTTGGTTATACTATCACCAGAAGCGAACAGGGTAACATCGTGGCCCATATCGACTAGTGTATCTGTAAGAAACGATACGACACGTTCTGTACCACCATATAATTTTGGGGGCACCGATTCAAATAATGGGGAAACTTGTGCGATTTTCATAGTGGCATTTTTATCGCCAACTGCTAGACCAATGCATACTTTACAAACGCAATGCCCAACGGCGTGCCTACACTACAACAACGATTTGACTTAATCTAAATGCAGCTTGTTGAGGAGATTCTACAGCTCCAGCAAAACTTGTTTGAACATTTTGTATTGCAGGGCGGTATTGATTTTTTAAGAAGTTAGTATATGAAGGGAAAATCCAGGTTGGTAAAGTGGTCACTGATGTCGGGAAGTGCGTTGCTGGTGCTCGCTGTCGTTCTTGGCATATGGATACCCTCTTACATCAAAAAGGCAGTCAACGACAGACTACAAAATGTTCCAGATTACAAGGCAACGTATACCGATATAGACGTTACTGTTTGGAAAGGTGCTTATGTTATTCACAAGCTTCAACTTGCAAAACCTACGACTAACATTCCCGTTCCTTTTTTCAGGGCAGAAAAAATAAAATTCTCCATTGACTGGAATTCAATACTAAGTAGCAGTGTAGTCTGTAATGTTTCTATCGAAAACCCAATCATCAATTTTGTACGAGGACCTTCAGAGAGCACATCCCAAACCAATCTCAATGGCGAATGGATCGCTGTTCTTCATAGCCTTACGCCCGTGCCGATCAACAATTTTTCCACTGTGCAGGGCGCCATCTGGTTTCGTGATTTTCACAGCTTCCCAAAAATTGAAGTGGTCATTGACAACATAACGCTCTCGGGAAGTAACCTTCGAAACCAAGACGAGAAAGAATCCATTCTACCGGCAAGTATTACCGGCAAAGGAAATGCGTATAATGGAGATATCGCGCTACACCTCGCGCTTAACCCATTACAAAGCCAACCTTTATTTGAAATGAACGCAAGTCTCACGGGAGTGTCACTTGTTAAGCTTGGAGACTTTTTAAAAGTTTATTATAACCTCAACATTACGAAAGGTAGCCTTGATATTCATCATATCAGTAAAGTAACGAATGCGACTGTACAAGGTTCTGTGAAAACATTCGTGAATAATGTTTCGGCATCGCAATACAAAACATTAAATAAAAACAGCCAACAGATTAGAACAGACAGCTTGTTCGAACTGGCTTCATGGCGATCGTCCTCAAATCATCCGGCCAATGATTCACTTGTAATCGAAGGTAAGATCAGGGAATATTCCGGCGACATGTGGAGTCTTATTGGCGAAACACTTACATATGCATTCAACTGTAGTATACGGTCGTCTCTCGAACAATCCGTTAAAACAAAAGCGCAGCGAACAAAAAGAAGCCTAAAGACAACTGATTCCGCGCATTCGAAAGAACCCGAAAAGAAAAAAGGTTTCCTAGAGAAACTATTCGGAAAGAAGGATGATAAAGAGAAAAAATCCAAAAATTGAATGGATCGTCACTCACTTGTGTGCTACAAGTCAGCGACCTTATTTCCAGAAACCATTATATCGATAGGTTTCAAATCACTAATCGCAGGGCCGTTCATCACTTTCCCTTCACAAGAAAATCTTGAACCGTGGCATGGGCAGTCGAAAGATTTCTCGTCTGCATTCCAATGTACATAACAGCCGAGATGCGGACATACCGCACTGTAAGCCTGAACCTGACCGGAAGGATCCCTGTACACAGCAAGCTTCTGAATTTTACTGCGGATTACTGTTCCTTCACCTGCACGTAGTTGCTCCACCGATTCCATCTCCCCTGGTGTAAAATAATCCAGGTATTGCTTTGCCATGTTCGATACTTCTTTAACAAAATCACCTGCAGCCGAAAACGTAACGCGCGCCGGATCATAAAGTTTTTCCCACGGATTAGGCACGCCAGTTATTAAGTCGCGTATCAACATGCCGGCGATCGTACCATGGGTCATTCCATTGCCTGAATCGCCTGTAACGATATAAATATTATCATCGCCAGGATTGCGCCCGATAAATCCCATCATATCGATCGGCTCGAGTACCTGACCGGACCAGGTATATGCTATGTTCGTGATCATCGGAAAATGATCACGGGCCCAACGTTCCAGTAGGGCATAACGATCTTCTTCGCTGATATGTTCAGCATCGGCCTGTCCCGTTTTATGATCTTCGCCACCCACTATCAAAAGGTCTGCGGTATCATTGAAAGATTGTGTTCGTACATAATGATATGGTTTTGCAACCCATTGTGAATTCTGATCGCCAGTATCCCACCACAACGCACGGGGAAGCGATTCTTTTGGGATTTCCGCTGCAACAACATACGTCCTGTAGGGAAATTGTTTGGTGTGCATGGTAACCCGGTTGTTGATGGGCGAATTCGTTGCTACTACAATGTGCTTGGCTCTTACTTTCAAGCCGTTAACCTGGACACCATCTTTGCTAATTTCAGTTACATGACTAAACTGAAAAATGCGTCCCCCATTTTCTACGATTGTTTTACTTAGTCCTAACAAGTATTTCATAGGATGAAACTGCGCCTGATCCGGAAAACGCAGACATGGTCCCTCATGATTGGATATTCCGGGAACGGCCGGTAAAATCTCCGTTTTTAGTCCCGCCTTTTGTGTGGACTCAAACTCTTTTCGAAGCGTTTGAATTCGATCAGAAGGATCAAGAAACAAGTAACCATTAAGTTTTTCAAAGTCACAATCGATCTTTTCATCTGCGACAATTTGCGATACAAAATGGATAGCAGCGCTATGACTTGAGGCTGCTAACGCTGCGTTCTCCTCGCCAAGTGATTTTTCTATTTCGAGGTAACGATCATCCAATGCAGTAGAGATGTGCGCCGTGGTCCGTCCAGACTCTCCACTTCCAATTAAACCATCATCGAGGATAATCACCCGCTTACCCACCTTCGTCAATGCATACCCTACTGATAAACCCGCAATACCAGCGCCTACAATCACTACATCAGTCTCTTCGTCGGTGTTAAGGCTGCCAAAAGGTAATTGAGGAACAGAATCCGTCCAGAATGATTCATGATAGCCGGATGTAACTTCTGAGTTTTCGTTTACGTCTTTCATAAGGTTTTCATTAAAGGAAGTGGTGTCGATGCATTGCGCTTCAACACCACAATTTTCCAGGATGAATATACATTACCATCACGCTGCCTTTCGAGGGGCAAAGATAAATGGGAACTTAACGGTTGAATCAACAGTACTTATGCGTGACCGGCATGGCTGGCCTGCGTGTACTCTGCTCGCCGTTCAGCTGATTGACTGGTAAGGCCGGAGGCAAATTGCTTTGCTCTATTGAATAACGAATTGGAATTATCCTTTGCGAATTTCACAATCGAAGAACGCCTGCGCGGTGTAAGCATAGTTCCGACAAGCGCAGCGGCAGCCGCAGCGCCGAGCGTAGTATATAATATTCCTTTCATTGAAACCATAATCTTATATTTAAGTTGTTTTATAGCCATTATTAAAAAAAATCCATGCCGGCAAAACCCACGCGCTACAAAGGTTGAATGCAACGGTATGTCTACTGCTGAGGAGGTAATTCTACAGCGGAAACGATAATCGCTCCGGAGGAAATGGTAGAACATCTTAACCATTCCTGCCTCGATATAAATTCAACGAGCCGATAACCGCATGAGCAGGTATTACTATTTTGCTTATTTTTGAATTACCAAATTAACTGCTTATGAGAAACCATAATAAAAATTCAGGCGGACGTAGCGTTAACAAACCAGATAATATTCCGTCGCGTATGTATCAGGAGGATAACGAGCAGCGTAACAAACTTTCCGGCGGCAGTGATTTTGCGCAGGAGTCTTCTCCCCTGAAGATGAATCAGGAACACGGATCCTGGCAACAAACGAGGCTGGATCACAGAAGGTCTACCGACCCAAGTCGGCAACCAATACTCGGTAGTCCCATTGCCGAGGAGGCTGAAATGGATGATGCGTTGAATCGTTCATGGGAGGATGATGATTAAGCACAACACTATTTTCATAAAAAAAACCGGCAACAGCCGGTTTTTTTTATCGTTGATTTTGTAACATTTATTCTGCTTCTTCTTCATGTGCTTCTGCGTTAATATGCGCTTCGGCAATTTCAGTAAGAAGTTGATCCGTTTCTTTTTCTTCTTCCAGTGTCTGAGCCAGAATATCAGCAACGTCATCACGGCCGATTGTTTTAGCCAATTGAACAAGTCCGCCATAAGTAGCAATCTCATAGTGTTCAACTTTTTGAGCGGCCATAATAATAGCTGCATCCCTGGTCATTGATCCCGCTTCAGTTTCCTTTACCACGGTCTCACCCTCTTTTGTGATCCCTTCCATGGCCTCGCATTTCTTTGAATTTGGTTTTTTTTCCATGAGCTCAAATACTTCCTCAATGCGAGCAATGTGCTCCTGAGTAACAGCAAGATGTTCCTCAAGGGCCTCTTTCAACTCTTCTGTTGTGGCGGCTTTCTGAAGTTTAGGTAGTGCTTTGGTAAGTTGTTTTTCTGCACCAAAAATGTCTTTCAATTCCTGTAGAAAGTATTCTTCGAGTTGTGATACTCCGGTAGAATTACCCGATTTTTTTGTTGTTGACCTTGGCATAATTATAAAGTTTAGCGTTAGTTTTTCACATAAAAATTAAAATCTGATGCCATCTGCCTTTGAAAAAATAATATGATGATACCATGATGATGTTTGCGTCTCTGTGATTTATCTCATCTTGTTCATCCAGTAAGGATTCTACGTGGTCCTTATCAAACATATCCTTTTGTCCTTATGTTTTCTGTTTGCGGGATACCTACCAGCGAAGTACCGATTATGCTCATCATTTCTGACCAGGTCTTATCCCACGAACTATGGGAAATGAAATCATCTACACGCTCAAGCAAGTCGCTGCGATCGTCGCGATTTAATTCCTCTTCACAAACGCGAACAAACTCATCCGGTGTGCCAGCAATCCGAACCAAACCTTTATTTCCATATGGTCGGATCACATCGTTAATGGGTGTGCATACAGTTGGCTTTCCGGCGGCTAAATATTCTTGCGTTTTGGAAGGACATATAAAGCGGGTTGATTCATTATGTACAAACGGAATAATTGCAATGTCCCAACCAGAAATATAATGAGGCAATTCATCGTATGCTTTCATACCGGGATAATGAATGTTATGGAAGTTCGGCAAGGACCCAGCATCTATTCCGACCACAGGACCGACCATTACAAAATGCCAGTTTGGACGAAGGCGGGAAACCATTTCCAATAAGTCAATGTCCATACGTTCGTCAATAATACCAAAATAACCAAGACGAGGATGCGGTATAGCATCCTGATCAGGCGGATCAAATTTAATATGCCTGGCCTGGAGGAAGTGGTCGCGATCAATACTGCTTGGAAATAAAAAAGTTCTTGGATGTTGTTTTTTCTTTACTTCAAAAAGGCTTTGACCACCCGCAAAAACCACATCCGCTTTTGCCAATAGTTCGTTTTCAAGTGATGTCAACGTATCTTGAGCTGCTTTAAATAATGACACTTCACGGATACAATCATAGATTACAAAGGCGGGATGAAAATGTGAAGTGAAAGGCAACGCCAAGGGTGTGTCATACCAAAACAAATAATTGGTAATCTTTTGCGATGAGAACAACCCATCAAGTAAGTTTTGAAGACGAAGGTTTACGTCAGCGCGTTGTGAGTTCTCCAGTAAGTAGGGGACTACAACGATAACGTTTTTCGACGATGTGTTGATCTCCAGGTGATCAGAATCAGCCTGATATATTGGTTCTTCAATAAAAAAAACCCGGAAGCATTTTGTGAACCGGGAGATAAGATGTTGTGGTCTTTGATAAACGAAATTCCATCTCAGATGAGAAAAACATACCAGGTCCTTTAACTTTAACGGAGACTCGTCCATACCATTATACTTTAATAGTAATTGTAAATTTTAATTGCCAGTTTTTTCTCATCCGGTATGCGATGATTTTAAGGGTTCAGCGTAGAAAATAATACTCATCCGGAAGTTATGGTTAAAAAAAAGAGGGCATATAAAATACCCTCTTTATGCATTAACATATTTGTCAATTCTAATCTGAGTTAATAATAAAATATTAATTCGCTTTATAATGACGAGGCTGTTGATCTGTTTTCTTTTTTTCCTCTTTTCCGGATTTCTGCTCTGGATTTTGATTACCACTTTCAGTCGGAACAGCGTGACTAACAGGCTCATCATACCCGTTCACATCTTTTGCACTTTGATTCACAGCAACTTCCTGCTCATCCGTATTTGTGATCTTATCATCTCCCGGGCGTTTCATCACTGTGGTGCTCAAGCTCTTCTTCTTGCCAAATCATCTTTCATCGATCCAATGGACTCTTCAGCATTCTCCTGGAGGGAAGCTGCTTCTTCCGTTGCGCGATTTTTTACTTCATCAATATATTCTTTTCCTTTTCCGATCCATTGAGAAAGTTCATCTACCCAGTCGTCAGCTGTTGACTTTAGATTTTTACGAAGGTCTGCACCTTTTTCAGGCGCAACGAGCATTCCAATTACAAGGCCAGCAGCAGCTGCACCCAGTATTCCTACAATTACTTTTGTTGTTGTCATAGCGTTATTAATAGTTTTAACGTAAGAGATTTATTTCTGATATAAGATTAAAAAAACCTATACCTAAAGCTAGCATCCAACCTTAAGATTTCTTGTAGATATATATCTACATCAAAAGATATTTAAGTTGGATTCATCATTCATTTCTATGTTTTAAGATCTTCAACATTCCGAAATTCATCGCGATATCGTTTAATGCGATCATGCGAAGTCCTGATTTCCTGACGTTGATTCGAGACCAGCGTTAACAGGTCCTGAGGCCAGCTTAACTCTGTTTGAAGCGCGTCCTGATATGCACGCAACGCAGCATCTTCACCAAATTCGCAAGACTCCAGCACAGCTCTTAAATCGTTACCAGAGAATGATACTTTCAGATCCATCCACATGCGATAGATCTTTCCAGACATAGTTGTGTCTGTAGCAGGCTCACCGCCTAAACTGATCACGGCATCAATCAGATCGTTCTTATAAGTTCGACTATCTTCTGTCATCTTAAAAAACAGCGATGTAATTTCTGCATATTCGGAATTTTGAATTTCCGAAGCAGCACGTTCATAACCTGTAACCCTGTCATTATTGATTTGGATGAGGTCGTTCAGAACGTCTATGATTTCTTCATTTTTTTCCATACTCAGGTTTTTAATTTGTTTTCAATTTCAACACGTTGTAACTCTTCGTTGGGGCACAACAAACGTGGTGTGTCCAAATCATAACCAAATTCAGAGTCTGATCCTTCAGGCTCTTCTGATTATACCCAACAGAAGTGCAATGACTGCGATTACAATAAGGATATGGATTAGTCCCGTTGCGCTATAGTAAAAAACGCCCAGCAACCAGCCAATGATAAGAATCACAGCGATGATATATAATATGCTATTCATAATAATAAGGTTTTATCGTTATCCATAAAAATTACTGCCAGCAAAAAACAGTTCAAAGTTTGAGGTTCAAAGTTCAAGGTTTGACAATTGTTTATCGTTATCGAAACATCAGCAAGGCGATGCAACCAAACTCTCCCAGTTATATTTGCTTACCAAACAGTTTTCAAATACCAACCTCAAACGTCAAACCTTAAACAATCCAACCCATCGTTTCGAACACCAACTTTGAACTTGAACTCCTATATAACACACCTCCAAACGAAAACCTTCAAGGCGATTCTGGATAATCCATTGCGTTTCTTGATCTTTTTTTATGGCCTCACTCCTTCCTCTCTCCGAGAGAGAGACTTAGGAATCAAGAAACGCAATGGATTCACGAGATTTTTCAATGGTCCTTTTTCGTTCTTCTTGAAGTTTACGTAAGCTATGAATTATCATAAAACAAACCTCGGGCGTCAAACTCGAAACCAAAGGCAGTTACTTTTTTATCAAAGCCAATCGGACCCGGTGGTAGGGTCTTTGAACTTTGAATCCGAAGGAACCATGAACTACTTATTAGCCTTTTCTTCACTCCGCGCTTTCTTTCTGAAGTAGCCGCGGAATAAAAAGTTATGTTGTAACGCCTCCATGTTCTCATCCAGTTTCGCAGAAGCAGATTCCGCGTTGTCGAGGGTAACTTTAAGTTTATCCGCAAAGGCGGTATCAGCAAGCAGAACACCGATGGCACTCTGATCACTGTTCAATTTATCAACAAGGTCTTCAAGGCCCTTAGAAACAGCTTCCGTGTTTTGACTTACCTTATTCACATTCGCCATCGTTTTACTAAAAGTGTAAGCAATGCTGGTATCGGTAGCCAGCATATGAAGTAATCCGTCGCCTTCGTTTAAGGTACGAAACAGATTTTGTAATTCGCCGGAAGCCTTCGCAGTTTGATAAGTAGTCAGGCGCAATTGCTCTGCAGTAGTACGAAGGTCCTGTGCAAAAGCGCCATCATTCAATAATTCTCCGACGATACCTTGTCCATCGTTGATACGTTTCGCCAGTACTTTAAGATCGGAAGTTAAAGACCGCGTATTATCACCAACATCGCGTGCAATATTGATCAGCTCTTGTGTATCCGCAGGAGAAAGGGCGCCTAACGTATCGGAATCCTCAAGTATTTGAGATGCAACACCAGGCCTGATCACCACGATTTTATTCCCTACCAAACCATCGGACCCAATAGATGCCGTAGCATCCTTTTTTATGAATTTATTTTGATTTTCTTTTAAACTGAGCGCAACCACTACATGCCCTTCTTTAACAATCCGGACTTCTTTAACCGTTCCGATTTTAACACCCGAAAGCCACACGTTGTCACCTTCCTTGAGGCCTTCCACGTTTTTAAAGATAGCATGTGTAACAAAAGTTTTGCTGAAAATATTATTCTCGCTTCCGATCAGGAATACGGTAGCTAGAAATAACACCAGTCCGGCCAGAACAAACATACCTAGTTTGATATTTTGTTTAATTTCTTCGGATTTCATCTTACGTAGTATTTAAATTTTTTATCATGTATCCGCGCTTCAATAACTAAAGAATGATTCAAGCTCTGGATGTTTTGTGGTTTTCAACTCATCAAAAGTTCCCTCCAGTGCGCTTACGCCATCGATCAGTGCCACAATTCGATCTCCGGTTTGTCGCGCACATGTAATGTCATGCGTGATGATGATGGATGAAGTATTATATTTATCACGCACCCCAACAATAAGGTCGTTGATTTCTTTTGAAGTAATTGGATCCAATCCGGCAGTGGGTTCATCGTATAACATGATCTTTGGCTGAAGGATCAATGTTCTTGCAATCCCAATTCGTTTTTTCATTCCACCCGAAAGCTCTGATGGCATTCGGTCCGCTGCTTCTGCCAGCCCCACATCATCGAGCGCATCCATAATACGTTTATTCAATTCAGCGGTTTTAAAAATGCCGAGATTACGTTGTAAGGGAAATGCGAGGTTTTCGCGTACACTCATCGAATCATATAAGGCGCTACCCTGAAAAGAAAAACCAACCTGAAGTCGCAATTCATTTAACTTCGCCGGCGTAAGCGAAGTTACATCGTAACCAAGCACATTGATTTCGCCTGCATCCGGCCTAATCAACCCGACCATACATTTAATCAACACCGACTTGCCTGTGCCTGACCTGCCCAGGATAACCAGATTTTCGCCCTGGCATACATCCAAGTTAATATCACGAAGTACAACACGATCATTAAAAGACTTTTGCAGTCCGCGAATCTTTACCACACACTCGTCGTTATGATATTCAAATTTCCTTGGTGTTGTTTCGCCGCGGTGTAACATTATCTGAAGAGGTTTATAAACTGCAAAGAGACCAAGTCTATCACAAAAATGAAAATCATCGACACAACTACTGCGGTATTGGCTGCCTTTCCTACACCGGAGGTACCACCGGATGTATTATATCCCGCATAGCAACTGACCAGTCCAATCGCGAATCCAAAAAACGCGGACTTAATAAGCGATGAAAATATATCAAGGTACGTAACTGAAGCAGCTACTTCATTGAAATACAAAAGTATGCTGGAGTTATTAAAGACATTCACCATAAGGAAAGAACCCATCAATGCAATAACATCGGCATACACCACGAGAATCGGCAGCATGATGGTAGTCGCTACTACCCGGGTTACGATCAGATACGAAAAAGGTCGTGTACCTGAAACTTCCATGGCGTCTATTTGCTCAGAGACGCGCATACTACCAAGTTCAGCACCGATGTTAGATCCCAATTTACCAGCGCATATAAGTCCCGTGATCAAGGGACCAAGAGAACGAACAACGGCCTGGGAAACCAGAGAAGGTAACCATGATTCAGCACCAAATGATGCGAGCGATGGCCGTGACTGTTTTGTAAATACAATTCCGGCAATGAATGCAGTGAAGCCTATTAAAAAGAAAGATTTATAGCCTACGACAAAACATTGTCTGAGAATCTCTCTAAACTCAAAGTCAGAAGTAAAAAAATGCCGGATTGTTTTACCAATAAACCTCGCAATCTCTGCAAGTTCAATTAACAGCTTTCTCATGGTAACCGGTTAAGATCATACTGTTGCCGGTTAAAACATAATGCCAGAGACTTACGCCAGTAAAGCGCGGATATGGGATAAAGTGAGTGGCTTTGCCAGTACATTGACGTTTTTCCGCAACCACCTTGCAGGATCGAAATGATAGGCGCTAACAAGATTAACTTTGCAATGGGGCAATTTCGCCTGAATCACATCCAATTGTTCCCATCCTAATCCATCTGGTAGATTATTATCCAGGAATATTATTTCAGGTTTAACAGTATCAACCAACTTCATACCTTCCTGCAGGGTTAATGCAGTAAATACTTTAAAATTCAGTTGCGACAGGAACGCCTTCCAGAGGATACATGAATCCATTTCGTCATCAATAATTAAAACAGTAGCTGGTGTTGTCATAAATTTCGATTCCCTAAGTACGTGTTTATCCCTCAGTAAATAGCAAGAAATTTAACACATTCTATTCACAACGTTATTCACAAGGAGCCTGTAGAATTACTTACACAGCCATCACCATGAAAACACAAATGAAAAGGGCATAAGTTTTTAAATTGTAAATACATGTCGCTAAGACAGTAAATTCAACTTCAATATGGCATTATATGAAAGAACTCAAAAACAAAGCCGAAACGTTGACGGAACATGTTAGCGAATACATTGAAACATACATGGCCTACTCGATACTTAAAGCCACTGATAGAGCAGCCGGAATAGCCGCGGTAAGTATTACAACAGTCATTGTTGCCTTACTTGGATTCTTTTTTCTACTCTTCATAGGTATAGGATTAGGTTACCTGATCGGACAACAATTAAATAATATGTTTGCCGGGTTTGCTATTGTGGCGGGCTTTTTTGCACTATTGATCGTGCTCATCCTGGTAATGAAGAAAAGTGTGTTTGGTCCGTATTTTAGAAACCTGATTATCAAATCCACCTATGAATAAGCATGTAAAGCCCATCGCATCATACGAGGACCTTATTCACGAAAAAGAACGATTAGAGGAACTCCTTAAAGTACAACGTAATCAGATCACCAAAGACCTTGATGAAATAAGAGAGGAATTCAGACCTGTGGTCATCGCTTCCGAGATGTTCGGGAAGCTATTATCCCGGGAAGATGGAAAGGATCCACTGGTGAGTACAGGTACCAATTTCACGATCGATCTCCTCGTCGGTAAGCTCTTTGCAAAGTCGAATTTTTTGGTACGACTGTTTGTACCTGCTATCCTGAAAAACTTGTCATCGCATTACATTCCGAAAGCACCTGTGATGCAAAAACGAAAGGTAACCAGGGAACCTGTACTAGCCGGAGAATAAGAAGCAGGAATCATTAAGAAACCAGAAGCTGATCAGTTGATCAGCTTTTTTTATGTGTAGTCGGAACAGATTTACCCAGTTTTCAACACCTTGCTGTTTCGAAACAGCATCCATCAACAACGATATGGCTATACGATCTGGCATTTTATTTTTCCTGTATGTAGAAACAACACAAGGTCAAAGCGACCATTATGTTTAACTAAAAAATGAATTATGAAATTAACAACAGTATTTTTAATCCTCTTTATGGTTGGTGGCATGCTGGCAGGTTGTAACCTGACCAAGTCTCAGAAGGGTGCTGCCATTGGAGCTGGTGCCGGCGGGGCAGTAGGCGCTGGAATTGGTAAAGCCGCAGGAAACACTGCGCTTGGCGCTATTATCGGTGCCTCCGTTGGTGGTATAACAGGAGGAATCATCGGCAGACAAATGGATAAACAAGCAGAGGAAATTGAGGATATTCCCGGAGCGGAAGTCACCCGCGTAGGTGAAGGAATCAACGTAACATTCGACAGCGGTGTATTATTCGGACTCGACAGTGATGACATCAGTGCCACTGCTAAAACGAAATTGCTTGAACTTGGGGAAATTCTTAATAAGTATCCAGACACCTATATTCTTGTAGAAGGTCATACCGATGCTTCTGGTTCTTCATCACACAACAATAAATTATCAAAACGAAGAGCAGAATCTGTAAGTACCTTCTTGGAAGAAAACAACATTGATGATTCACGTATTAAAACAGAATGGTACGGGGAAGAACAGCCAAAGTATGCGAATGATAATTCAGCCAACATGGCGAAGAACAGACGTGTGGAATTTGCAATATACGCCAATGAGGAAATGGTGGAAGGCAAACGCGAGCAGGCTTCGAACAGATAAATGAATTTACAGTCACGCTCTTAAGTGAGCAATAACGAATTAAACATGGCAACACATCAGGATTATAACCATCAAAAAGCAAGTCAAAAGTTGAAAGAGCTGATTGATGAGGTTTCAATTTGTATGATGGCAACAACAGATACAGAAGGTAGTGTCTCGAGTCGCCCCATGACAACAATCTCCTCAGAAGACGGAACTTTGTGGTTCTTCACCAATGAGCACAGTGGAAAAGTAGACGATCAGGAGGAGGATCCCACCATCTATCTCATGTATGCTGATCCTTCCAAACAAACTTATATTCATATTCGTGGCACATCTTCCCTGGTTACTGACAGGCAAAAGATAAAAGCATATTGGAGTCCAATTTTAAAAGCGTGGTTTCCGGAAGGCACAGATGATCCAAAGTTATGTTTATTAAAAATAAATGTAGAAGAAGCACGGTACTGGGACTCATCATCGAACAAGATGATTGTGTTCTTTGAAATGGCTAAAGCCTTACTAAAGAACGAGCCTTATCGTGAAGGTGAAACAGGTACACTAAAGAATCTGTCGCACAGATGAGAATAAAAACAGCAAGCCAGAATCCATAAAACAATTAAATATAAAATTATGAACAAGATAACGATAATACTTTTAACAGGAATACTATGTTGTGCCATCCCGGGGTTTGCACAAGATGAAAACCCAACCCGCCTAGGTGTAAAGGGCGGTGTAAACTTTTCAAATTTCCGGGTTGACAAAATCGCGGATAATAACATGAAGGCAGGACTTAACCTTGGGTTATTCGCCAAACTTCCCGTTGGAGCTATGTTCTCTATTCAGCCAGAGCTGTTGTACAGTAGTAAAGGTGCTAAGCTTAAATATGACAATTTCATTCAGGGAGAAGGAGAATATCGTTTCAATATGAACTACCTTGAGCTACCCGTACTTGCGGTCTTTAATATTGGAAAATATTTCAACATACACGCCGGACCTTATGCTGCATTTCTGACATCCAGTAACATCAAGGATATGGACGACGATGGCACTATCGAGGGCGTTAAAGACATTGACGTTGACAATTTTAACCGTTTCGATTATGGTGTTGCAGCCGGTATCGGAATAGATGTTAATGGATTTATCGCTGGAGCAAGATACAATTACGGCTTACAGGAAATCGGTGAAGAGGGAAACCTTACGGGAGAACTAACCAGTGATTCAAAAAACAGTGTAGCTACTATTTATATAGGTTTTGGCTTTTAATTCTTACGGAGAGGGTGATCCACCCTCTCCTATTTTTTATAATGATAAATATTAAAAGAAACGTTTAGTTAATACACCTCGCCGCTAACGGTCTCTTTAATTTTAGGAATACTCACAATAAATTTTGAACCTGCATTCACTTCAGACTGCACATCGATTGTCCCTCCATGTGCCTGCACAATATTAAGCGTTGATGCAAGGCCGAGCCCCATACCATTTCTTTTGGAAGTAAAATAGGGTTCAAACAGTTTAGAAAGAATTTCCGATGGGATACCACACCCGTTGTCAGAAATCTCAACCACATAAGCATCATTATGATCGTGTAAACATACCTCGACTTTCCCAGAACCGTTGGTAATTGCTTCGGTGGCGTTCACAACAATATTGAGAAAAGCAATCTTTAACTTTTGCTCATCAGCCTGTATCAGCCATGGCTCGTCGCTAGGATAGTTTACCTTAATATCGATTGACTTAAGTGTAATACGATCAGAAGCCATCTGAACCGAATCCGCAAGAACAGTTTGGAGACTTATTACTTTAAATGTTTTTTCAGTAGGCCGGTAACTATCGAGGAGTTCGGCGATAAGGTTATCAATCCTTTTTCCATTCCGCTGAATAATTTCAATAAAGATCCGGTCGTCTTCACTCAGTGTAGCCGTATTCAGTTGTTCGACGGCCATCTGAACATTATTGAGCGGATTGCGGACTTCGTGTGCCAACGTACGGACCAGGCGCCCTGCCGAGGCAAGCTTTTCAGCGTACAATGTTGCGCGTTCAGCTTTTTTCAGATTGGTGATATCATGAAGAATGCCTTGAATATACGATTCACCATTTGTGTCCAATTGACCCGTAGCTGTTAACACGACATACTTCTTTTCCTGGCTTTTGTCCCGAAGAACCAGTTCAAGGTCCACTACTTCCTGATCACGTAATAAACCTTCCCTAATTTTATCCTTTGCTGGTTTATTCTCAATGAGATCATACAGACTAAGACCGAGTAAATCCTTTTTATCGAAGGCGAGCAATTGTGAAGTAGCAAAGTTGACATCTTTAAAACGCAAATTGTTATCGGTAATAAAAACGGCGTCTTTTGACCTCTCAAAAATGTTCCTGTATTTCTGTTCATTGGCCCGCAAAGCCTTGATTGCAGCAGCGCGTTCGAGGGCGTAACGGATACAACGCTCAAGTTTTTCAGTAGTTAACTCTGATTTTATAAGGTAATCCATGGCACCAATGCGCATGGCTTCATTATCTATGGTAGGATTTCCAAAACCTGTGAGCAAAACGATTGGCTCCTCGCATTTCAATGCTTCAGCGTCGCGCAATAGATCAAGTCCGGTTTTAGCACCCAGTCGATAGTCAACAAAATAAATGTGATGTGCTCGATTAGCAAGTTGCGATACGGCGTCGGTATAGTTATAACACCATTCGATATTGAATCGGTTTGCTTCAATAGCTTTGAGGTAATCACTGATGATTAAAAAATCATCATAATCATCATCAATAATTAATACACGCGTTTCCGCAGATGATTGGGGCATGAGTTTTAATGAAATTGTCTTTCCGGAAGAATTATTGAAAACACGGAACCGGTACCTGGCTCGCTGGTTGCATAGATAATGCCTTCATGGTTATCTATAATTTTTTTACAAATGGCAAGGCCTATACCGGTACCTGAATATTCGGCTTTACCGTGAAGCTGCTGGAAAATTTCAAAAATCTTTTCACCATACTCAGGCTCAAATCCAATTCCGTTATCTTCAACGTTAATCTGATAGAATACCTGATCAAAAGGTAAAAAATGGGCTGATTTCTCCTTATGATTTAAACGTTTACATGAGATCGTTACAACAGGTGCAACACTCTTTTTACGGAACTTTAATGCATTTCCGATAAGGTTATTAAACAACTGGCGCATTTCAGAAGAAACTGCTTCAATAACCGGTAAGGATTTTACTTTAAATGTTGTGGCGGTTTCTTCAATCCGTAACTCCTGATCTGCCATCACTTCATCCAATACAGTGTTTAAATCGCATTGCCCGAAAGATTCAGACACACGCGTGAGCCGTGAAAACTCCAGCAGGTTGCTAATCAACGCACGCATGCTTTGGGCTGATGCATTAATGCGTTCTACATAATTTACCACGTCTTTATCGAGTGACGTTCCAACTTTAGTGCGAATGCGATCACAAAATGTAAGGATTTTCCGAACAGGTTCATTTAAGTCGTGAGAAGCCACATAAGCAAATTCCTCTAATTCCTTATTCGACTTGTTTAGTTCACGTATGATGCGTTCCCGGCCTTGTTCAGCATTTTTGTTAGTTGTTATGTCTCGCGTAATACCAATGATACGCTTAACATTCCCCTCCGAATCTTGAATTGCTTCGCCCTTTGTATAGACGAATTTCTCGCGTCCGGTTTTTGTACGTACCATGTATTCTATCGCGAAACCTTTTTTGTCGAGAATTGCCTTTTCTATCGTTCTGTTAAAATCTTCGATGTGTTCGGGCAAAATATGTTGCGTAAAGAAATGAAGGGAAAAATCTGACACGTCTTCACGTTGATATTCCAGAATATGGAACATCCCATCGGTCCATTTAATATCCGTTCCAGTGGCATCCATGCTCCATGTTCCATACATGAGCAACTTTTCAGCTTCACTGAATAACTGGCGCGTAGCAACTGCCTCTTCTTCTTTTTTTATCCGGTCCGTTACATCCTCCGCCAGGCATAACAACGACAAAGGGGTACCTTCCTGGTCGCGCTGAAAAACCCGTCCTACATTTTTAAAAACGCGTGATGATTCTCCTGTCACATTGAAGCGTGATATAAAAGTATGGGACTCTTTGTCTTTAAGAAAAATAATTTTTTGCAGTTCATTCTGCACAAAATCGATATCAGCCTGAAAAACAAGCGCCGACAAACTATCCTTCTTTAGGCTGACGTCTTCTCCACCCAGATCACTTACCTTGTTGTTAAGGTAACTGATCTGTTTAGAATTTAAATCATATACGTAAATGAGTGCAGGAAAGAAATCGCTGAATGTTTCGCGAAACCTGGCAGCATTCTCATCCGATTGGAACAATGAATTTAGATACTCAACGGGCTGATTCATATTTCAGATTCAAACTTTTCACCACGCAGCTCCTGGTATTGTCGAATTTTGTTGTAAAGTGTCTTTCGATCAATCTGTAATACTTTGGCTGCCTTACTTTTGTTGAAATTTACTTTCTTAAGGGCTTCCAGGATAAGCTCGTATTCGGCGTCGATCCCGGCACTTTTCAAGCTCTGCTCTTTGGGTGCCACCTTTTTTACGGGTATACTATACGATGAAGGAAGCGGTGTACTTTGAATGGAGGGTGGCATCTGCATCACCACGCTTTGTATTGGCTCGGAGGAACCTTCGAACTGAAGCTTCGTGAAGTTTGTAAGCTCAAATGGAATGCTCTTTACATCCACGTATTCTTCATCGCACAAGAGTGTTGCACGTTTTACTACGTTTTTAAGTTCGCGCAGATTCCCGTACCATACGTAGGTTTTAAAAATCCGTTCCACTTCCGGATGGAATCCCTTGATTGATTTACTTAATTCGTCATTTGCGATCGCCAGGAAGTGGTTTGCAAACACCATGATGTCGCTTACGCGTTCACGCAACGGCGCAACCTGGATTGAAAATTCATTAAACCTGTGATAAAGGTCTTCCCGAAGTTTACTATTCCCACTGGCATCCCACAGCTTTTCATTACTTGCTACGATAATCCGCACGTCAAGATCAATATCTTTTGTTCCGCCTACCCGCCGCATCTTCCGCTCTTGCACAACGCGAAGTAACGCGATTTGAACATCATACGATAAGTTGGCAATTTCATCCAGGAAAATCGTCCCTTCATTGGCTACTTCAAAGCTTCCGATCTTTTGATTTAATGCTCCTGTAAAAGAGCCCTTTTCATGTCCGAACAGTTCGCTCGCGGCAAGTTCTTTTGAAAGAACACCACAGTCTATGGCCATAAAAGGTTTGTGACTGCGTTTGCTTCGCTTGTGAATCTCCTGTGCAATCGCTTCTTTCCCACTTCCGCTTTCTCCATAGATGATGACACTGTAATTCGTAGGCGCGACAAGATCGATTTGTTTAAGAATGCTTTTGAAATATGGACTATCGCCGAAAATATATTCTGACTTAGGAAGGCTCTGACCGCGTTTTGCGGAACCATTTTTATCGCGCGAATGATTCGCGTTACCATTGTCATTAAAAGAACCTAGTACCGGCGTGATTGCACGATCCAGGGCTTTCCGTATTGTTAAAAGAATTTCTTCCGGGATGAGCGGTTTAATAATGTAATCGACAGCTCCCAATCGCATTACTTCTACGGCTGTTTTTATATTGCTGAATCCTGTAATAATAATCACTGGAGTTGATGGATTGATCTCCTTGATTGCTTTCAGCACAGAGGTTCCATCCATGTCTTCCAGTTTAAAATCACAAAGGATTAAATCTGGTACACTTTCGTTAATGAGTTCCAGTGCTTTTTTGCCTTTATTGGCTTCAGAAACTTCATACCCATGTTTTGAAAGAAAACGACTTAGCACAAGGCACAAGTCTTTTTCATCATCAATAATTAAAATTTTCGCCATTTTTTAGTTGTTTGTTATGCAGCTGCAGTTCGATGATGTATTGTATTCCAACGTAATTGTGCCGCAGGAATACGAAGCTCATCACGGTATTTTGCTACGGTTCGTCTTGCAATCTTCAATCCCCGGTTTGCCAGCAGTGTAGCTATCTGTTGGTCAGAGTACGGACTTGATTTATCTTCAGTCATAATGACTTGCTGAATAGCTTCCTGTACTTTACGAACACTTACAGCAACGCCTTCCTGATTTGCAATTCCTTCGTTGAATAAATTTTTGATGAGGATATTTCCGGATGGTGTTTGCACATATTTGTTGCAAGTAATCCGAGAAACAGTTGATATATCAACGCCAACCATATCTGCGACATTTTTAAGAATCATAGGTTTGAGTAATAACTCATCGCCGGTCATAAAGTAGTCGTACTGAATTTTTACAATTGCCTTCATCACTTTCAGCATCGTAGATTCACGTTGCTTAATGGCATTGACAAACCATTCTGCCGCGCTAAGTTTATTTGACAAATAACGGGTTGTGGCCTGATCACCATTTCCTTTTTCGATGTCTTGTACTTTCGACTTCCAGGAAGAATTTATCTTCAGGGAAGAAGCTTTTTCTTTATAAAGTGTCACATGAAGCGTGTTCTCCTGCTGCATAACAATAAAATCCGGAATAATGGTATCGTATTGCACTGGCGAACTGTCACCTTTAGGAACAGGTTTTAGCTTTAGTGTGCCGAGCAGATCAAGCGTTAATGTAAAATCCTCTTCATCGATCCCAAGTGCATCAATAATGCGATTGAAGTTTCGTCCTTTTAATTCGTTATAAAAATTTTCAAGGATCTTAATACCCAGCTTAACGTCGGGCTCTTTTGTATTCATACGCTTCAGCTGAATCAACAAGCATTCGTGAATCGATGAGGCGCCAATCCCAACAGGTTCAAAACCCTGAATGAGTTGAATCATACGTTGCACTTGCGCAGGATCGATCAGTTTGAGATTTTTCAGGGAATAGTCATCGGCAACGGTCTCTGCATTTCCTTCGAGGAAACCTTCCTCTGTTAAGCTGTTGATAATAAATTCTCCGAGCTGAGCATCCTCTTCATTGAGTTTGCAAAGATTCAATTGGTTAATTGCTTCCGTACGAAAATCAGAACTTGTTACCAATGTTTTACTCGGTAAAATTTCCTGACGGGAAAATTGCGGATTGTTGTTATAATCAGGAATGTCATCATAAGCATACTCTTCCCAATCCTGATACTCCTGCGTTTCGTCTTTATCGTTTTTCTCCGTTTGCAATTCCTGTTCAGAGTCCTGCTCGATCAAAGGATTCTCTTCCAGTTCATTTTGAATGCGTTGCTCAAGCTCAATGGTGTTGAGGTGAAATAAATGCAACATTTGGAGTTGTTGCGGATGAATTTTGAGCTGTTGTTTTTGGGTAATATGTTGATATAGCATACAGGTGGTCTTTTGGGTTTCGACTGAGGCTAATACAACCTTAGAACCAAAAATTCAAGTATCCTCAATAGATTGATAACCAGCTATTTGCAAAATTTCGTACCAAGTACCGGAAACCCACATATTGGCGAACTGGGTATCAAATTACACATTACGGGGAATTAATGACAACCTGCTTTTTAATTTCTTTTGAAAAAGACACGTATTTCCCGCAATTGGGGAAATCGGAGAGGGTAAAGGAACGCGGGGTAAACCTAATTTTGTTTGCCCTGTCGTATGGCGTTAAAATCACGTCGTATTTCTTCTAATGCTGCGTAGGCTTTTCGATTGAGAGAAACATCAGCTTGCGCTTGTTGAAACTGATCAATAAGCTTATCAAGTTGTATTAAGTGTTGGCTGATTTTTTTCTTTGCATCACTATGCTCCTGATCAGAAACATTTTTATCGGAAGGCGTATGACTTATTTCTACAGTATACGTCTTAATCGAATCACGCAATACAACAAGATCATTTTTTAGTTCATCGTGTGCCTTCATTCGTTGCATCTTATCGCGTTGTTCGTCACCTCCAAGTGGCACAGTATCCAACGTAATATCTACACGTCCCACCTGGGCTGTAGATACCGTTGTAATCAAAGTTAAGACAATGATGAATACAAATCTCATTGTGTTAAAATCATGGTTGAATTAGTCGATTCATATTTCTTTATACGTTGCGCTTTAATCAGCAACATCTCCCGCTCCCGCTGTTGTTCTGCCATTACCTTGTCCGTAGAAGGAAAAATAATTTTTATCAGCAAATAAGTAAAAGCCATAAACAATGGATACCCAATAACGAAAGACAAAACAAGCATCAATTCCTTCATAACAAATACGATTATAATTGAGGTTATTAACCCATGACCTTTTCGCAGCATGGTTACTTTACATGATGTGAAAATTAAATGCCTCAGGGATTATAATACTGATCATCGTTAGTTCTACAAAACTACGCGTGGGTGCGAATTAGATTCTACACAGAAAAATCCCGCTGCCGGCTTACCTGATCTTTTCAAAGTCAAGCTCCTTTGCTTCCTGCTTAATAATAAAGACTGCGGAAGTATCGGGTTGGATGCCACCACCATAGTGCAAGGCATACACTTTGGTGAACTCGGCGCCAAAGAATAAAATAATGGACGAATAATAAACCCATAAAAGCAGTAAAACAATAGACGCAGCCGTGCCAAAGGTGACACCGATGTTAGACTGGCTCAAATAGAATCCGATCAAAAATTTACCAACAAGAAAAAGTATTGAGGTAAAAGCAGCACCGATAAAAGCATCTTTCCATTTTATTGAAGCATCTGGCAATACCTTGAAAATAATAGCAAACAAACAGGAAATAACAGCAAACAGAAAAATGTAATTAATACCCTGAAAAAGATAAACTGTCATCTCATCGAAGAAATTGAATAATGCATTGTGTAATACATCCACCACGGCGTGAATAACCAATGACACGAGCAGAATAAAACCAAAACTAATAATAAGTGAAAATGAAATCACCCTATTCATAATCAGATGAAGCCAACCCTTTTGTGGTTTAGCTTTCACAGACCAGATATAATTGATTGAATCCTGAATTTCCGTAAAAACGCCTGTAGCACCGATTAATAAAATAACAACTCCAACAACGGCTCCTGAAGCACTCAATTGTGATTCTTCAATATTTTGTATGATCTCCTGGATTTGCAATGCGGCTTTACTTCCAACCAAGCCGTTGATTTGCCCGTAAATCTTTCCTTGCACCGCCTCGCGCCCATAAAAAATCCCGGCGAGCGAAATAACCACAATCAATAACGGGCCAATGGAAAAGATGGTGTAATAAGATAAAGCAGCACTTAACTTCATGCCATTATCTGCGAAGAATTCAGTAGCTGCTTTTTTAAGTATCCGCCAGAAACGAAGCATCACTCGGTGGTTCGATCTTCGATTTTTACATTCTTCATAAACTTCTCTATCAACGGATCGGAGTACATTCCATAGGCATCCAGCAGCGTACCCTTTTGGCCGTCATTTGTTTCGATGATGTATAAGATTGAATTATCTTCAGGGTCGGAAATACCTTCATACCTGAAGTAATTTACAATCAATAAATCAGAGGGCTGGTATACCTGTGACGTTTCCAACAACTGCAATCCTTCCGGCACTACTTTGAAGTTTTTGTCGTATCCCAGATGAAGCATATGATTCATCTGCTGCGTCATATCGCGCATGTACGGAATTTTTATTTTTGAGTCGTTTAATGGCGTGTTCATAATGTTATTTATTAAATGATTGATGTTCGAATTTAGATGTTAGTCACTCAGGCTTATCATAGGTTAGTAAACTATCGTGCTGATGTAATATCCTTATCGATGAAGCAATGATAGGCTGCAAGGATGTATCCGCTTTGTCATAATATTTTTCGCATTCACGCGAAAAATCAATAGTCAATTCATGTATCTCCTTGCGCCACGCCTTATCGAAATTCTGCCCTTCTTTATCGTATAATCGCTTTACACGAAGGGTTGTTTTTTCCGGACCAGAAAACGGGATACTGATTCCTTTAGCCTCCGCATATGTTTTGAGCTTTACTGAAACAGAAGTTTGTCCTTCAATCATTTGCTTTGCCTTACCTTGAAGCAAAATATCGGAACATTTCTCCTCTCCTAACTGGGCTACTTCCAGAATACCATATGCGGCATCCAGGGCATCTACTACAAATTGCGCATCTTTAATTTCTTCGCGGTCATTGAATTTCTCCTGATTAAGTTCTTCCACGTTTTGCTTATTGGTATCAGTGCCACAGTTCGCAAAGACAACAACAATGAAAGATAAACCTAGAAAATAGCTGTATCGGATTAAGTCCATATCGTTAAAAAATGAAAACCTTATGCCAGTCAACGGAGTCAGTTCCATCGATTCTCCCGGATACTAATATCCCTTCAATTCAACTTCTGTATTAAATGGCTTTGTGGTTGTTCGTATTCAATTCAGCTGAATGAAATGAAAAGAGGTTGCCTTCACATAGAAAGACAACCTCTCTTCTGACACAGTGACCATCAAGGTCGCCGGGCCATACCTGTTATAAGGGAAATTACAAATAGTATAAGGAACAGGAAGAAGAGGACTTTAGCAATTCCTGCAGCTCCTGCTGCAATTCCTCCAAATCCAAAAACAGCTGCAATAATTGCAACTACGAGAAAAATCACAGTCCAGCGAAGCATATCAATTTAATTTAAGTGAAACATATCTATTGCATTGACAATCCCATGCCACGTTGGGTCACAATGTCAATTCTGGCGGATAGCAGGTGATTGGGTACGTTGTTCTACAGTTCCGGCTAATCCCCTGGCGTGAAAGAAGTTCAATATGCTGGTATTTAATTTTCTCATATATGATAAACCATGAAGGAGAATAAACAGCTTTTACCCATGGTAGCAATGCTTTAGTAGCAATAACTTTTATGCATTTTCATTCAGTCAGATGTGCTTGTACATAAGAGCATGCTGGTGAACCAAGATAAACCAAAAGTGGGGTTCTGGTTAAAGGTCGTTATTTCGGTAACGGCCTTTTCTTTTATCCTAATTTCTTCAGAATACGCATCAGTATTTTTTCATCGCTTGTTAAATCGGTTCTCAAATCAGGTTCTTCAATTTTATCAAGTGCATTGAGATATTCTGCCAGTCCATTCTCCTCATAAAGGCGTATCAGCCCCGGATGAACATAGTATTTTTTGCAAACAGCACGCGTGTTTCCAAGTTTATTACTTACTTCGTTAAGGGCCTGCACAACATTCCGCTGACATTGTGTTGTTGAGATTGCTTCGCCCACCGCACACAATGATCGAAGAAGATTTAATGAGCCTGCCCACGTACGAATATCCTTTGCTGTAAATGCGTCACCTGTTGCTGTCTTGATATAATCATTCACCATTCCGGAATCAACTGTATTTCGATTTCCTTCTGCATCATAATATTGAAATAATTCCCTTCCGGGAATATCCCGACACTGCTTCACAATCCTGGAAAGACGCTTATTTCTCAAGGTAATCTTTTGCTCTTTTCCTTTTTTGCCGATAAAAGAAAATTGCAGTTCACTGCCGTTAATTTTAACATGACTATCCTTCAAGGTTGTAATACCATAAGAACCATATAGTTTTTCGTAATCTTCACTCCCCACACGGATGTATGTTCGTTCCATCAAGGAAATTACCGTAGCAACAACACGTTCTGCGCTTAAATCCTTTCGTCGCAGATCTATCTCTATCGCGCAACGCAACTTTGGTAACACCTTTCCAAATTCCAGTAGTCGATGAAATTTGGTTTCATTACGTACCTCACTCCACCGCGTATGATATCGATATTGTTTCCGATTGCGCTGATCAAATCCGGTAGCCTGGATGTGACCGTTTGAAAAAGGACAAATCCATACGTTAGTCCACGCAGGTGGAATCACCAGTGACTTAATCCGAATAAGTTCCTTTTTTTCAACAACACGTTCGGCATCCCTGTAATAGGCATACCCATTTCCTTTTTTTATCCGACGAATTCCCGGTATAGAATCTTTCACATAGCGAAGGTGCACGGCCCGGGCCGTTTCAACAAAATCGTGATCAAGATTTAACGCGCTTTCATGGCTAAGGTGTGCAATGACAGAATGCTCTTTTAATTCCATATCATTTTAAGTTGTAAATAGGAATAAAATTGTAATACCCTATCAAGTTGTTGCTTTGTATCAATGCCCGGCATAGCTTTCGACTTAAACTGAATTTGAACGGTAGTCTATATGGAAACAAGCGATCCACTATACTTAATTGAAGAAAAACTGGAACAGTGGTGGGAATACGCTGTCCGCATGCTTCCCAATTTTATATTAGCGATTGTCATCATCTTTGCTTTTATCATTGCCGCAAAGTTTGTTAAAAAAATATCTGCTGCTTTCATATTGCGTTTTACAAAAAGCGTATCGGTAAGCGGACTGGTTTCAGGCGCACTCTACAGTGTCGTTATTATTTCAGGACTGATGAGCGCGCTTGGTGTTTTACAACTCGATAAAACGGTTTCTTCATTGCTTGCCGGTGTTGGAATTATTGGCTTAGCACTCGGTTTTGCTTTTCAGGATCTGACAGCCAACTTTATTTCAGGTGTTTTTATAGCCTTCAAAAGACCATTTGATGTGGGTCATATTGTAGAAACAAATGGATTCCTGGGCACCATTGAAGACATCGAATTGCGCGCCACAAAACTTCGAACATCAGCAGGCCTTCACGTCATTATTCCAAATAAAGATATCTTTCAGAAGGCAATTATTAATTATTCGTTAACCGATAAGCGCCGCGTGGAGATTGATTTCATTATACCCAATACAGTGGATATACTTTTTGCTCAGAAAATTATTCGTGAAAGCATCACGGCTACATTGGCACCAGATAAAAAAAGTGAAATAGAGTTTTATTTTACCGCCATCGAAAATCCAAACATACGGATCAATGTAGCGTTCTGGACAGACCGTATCGAACCGCATCAATACATGGAGGCTAAGCACCATGCCATCATCGCCATCTACAATGTTTTTAAAGAAAATAAAATTTACAAAGTGCAAATTCCGGAACCTCGAAACCAAAGTATGCCAGCACAACTTTAGAAAGGATAACCAATGGCAATATTAAAAATGAGGTTGTCGGACCGCCACCTTGAGCTGAGTGGGTCAATCTCATCGAATACCCAGCGTTCGCCTTCATCCAAGTAAGGTTTGCGTATTGGAAAAGCAATATCAAATCGCAATACAAAAAAGCTAAAATCAAAACGAAACCCAAAGCCAGTACCAACAGCAAGCTCTTTCAAAAAAGTATCTTTATCGAATTGTCCATACTCAAGACCATCTGCAGTTTCCCGTGGCTGCCATAACCAGATATTTCCCGCATCAACAAACACGGCACCTTTAAAAGCTTTTATGATGTCGAGCCGATATTCAACATTGGCCTCAAGTTTAATGTCAGCACGCTGATCAATGAACCTTTGAACCACCGGCTTATCCCCCGGGCCAGGATCCAATGTTTCTTCCTGCACATTGAACGCTCCGGGTCCAACAGATCGTGCAGGAAACGCCCTGATACTGTTAGAACCCCCAATAGCAAATTGCTTAATATAGGGCAGCGTTTCAGAATTTCCATAAGCATATCCCGTTCCTACCATAAATCGCGTAGCTAACTTGGATTGAAGATTAAATTGCCAATAGTACCTAAAGTCAACATCACTCCGTACGTATTGCGAGTAAGGCGATCTCAATATCTCAAATGATTCTGTTTCGTCCGGATGCATGGCCCGCTGAATGGCATGTATTGCGTTGCCTGCCACTTCAAGATTTCCCCGAAAGTAGAAGCTATGTTCCTTATACTGGCGCTCTTCAAATTCGAGAACGGCATCATCCTTCATTTGTGTATTGAGCGTGTAGGAATACCGTGACCCGATGATAAACTGATCCTGAAATGAATTTTCCAAATAAGGATTTTGCTCGAGGAGTGCCTGAAAGTCGGGTGATTTTTTATCGGTCCTTACATAATTAATATCAATCGGAAACAATTCATGCGATTTGGAAGCGGATTCTCTCCACATGTACCCTGCCCCAAGGTTAAACGAGTTCAATCGAAAAAAGCCCACCCGGTTTTGCAGATTAACAGAAAAACGGAAATCGGTTTTCGGTAAATATTTTTTTGATGAGTAATCAATGCGAATTGGCGCAATGAATCGCGGTACAGTGAGACTGGATTCTACCCCAAGTTCGAATGAATTCAATGCATTACCGGTCTTGCCACCCATCTGCCATTCATACGAGGAATTCAATTTCAACTGAAACAACTCCGCACCCCGCAGAAAATTGCGGTTGGTAAAAGTTATTTCTACGCCCGGACCTACAAAACTATTTGACTTTGATACAGCCTGAAATTCAGCGCGAATAGATTTCTTCTTTAGCGGTGTAAGAAAAATATTCGCATTAAGCAACGCCGAATCAGGATGAACTTCATCAAACCGGACATTTACAAATTTAAAAACACCCAAGTCCATCAAGTGACTTAATGTAAGGTCATGGTCGTCACTGGTGTACATATTATTCTTACGAAGGTTAATTACATCGGTAATTACTGTGGGTCGAAACTTTTTTGTCACGTCATAATAATTCATACTGTCCACAACGACATGGCTGGACGTCAATTTCGACGTATCGGCATCCAATGTATAATCCGGAAAAATATTGATCTCATTAAAATGATAAATCCTTTTGCCGCGGGGAGGAATCCCTTTTTCCAGCTTAAGATCAAGGTCAACCTCTTTAAATCCGACGGTGCTATCTGCCTGAAAGATCAGATACCGGTCATCAAAAAAATACAAACCGAAGTTCTTTACAACGGTTTCAATGCGTTGCTGTTCTGCCTGAAGCCTTGCAAGGTCATAACGTTGACCTTGCTCAATCAGCGCATCTTCCCAAAGGGTTCTTAAAATCCTGGCGTAAGTACTATCCCTGCCTTTTGGATACGTTATGTCCTGAATGGTATAAGGTGGGTGTAAGAGCACTGTGTACACTACCTTACTTTCCTTTTTCCTTTCTTTCACCTCATACTCAACTTCAGATTTAAAATATCCATCGTTTTGAAGTTGTCCTGTTAGTAATCCTGCGGTACGTTCTGGTGAAACATCTTGCATAAGCACCGGAGCCTGACCAAATTTTTTCCGTATCCAGGCTTTCAGTCCCTTCTTCTTTGTTGCATCACGCTGACGAAAATAAAACCAAACCCCGGGTCGCATACCGAAGACCTTGGTATTTGGCTTTGGTGTGATCAGTGCCTCCAGATCTTTTTCAATCCCCCGTTTTCCACCAATTCCGCGCGCCTGCGATTTAAATTTTATTTCGGCACCGTTATAAAAAGATTCGCCTTCACTCAGATACTTTGTTGTATTACACGCAGGAAGTAAAACCGCGAGGATGACGAAGATCCACAGCGTTGTAATATTGGGAATATATTTGATATTGCTAATTATCTTTTTCATTGGCTTTAAACAACTCACGGAGTGAATCATAATCTTTAATGTAGATCAACCCTGCTCCTGTTTCAATAAGATCACCATCAATCATATCGTAATTACTATTTCTGAATCCGGTAATACGGAAACGGCCATCCTCGGTTAATTTATATTCCAGGGCAAGGTCGCCGATAAAATCTGTTACGGAATTCTGCTGATCAGCAGTTTCGCCTTCTAGATTTACGTTACCCGCTACTTTTACTACCAGTCGGTCATTCAACAGAGATTTTGAAACGCCGAGCTCAAGATCAGTTCTGCCTTCAGCCTTACCACTAGAGTATCCTTCATAGGATTTCAAATCAAATGAAAGCTCTACACCCTTTACATTGGATGACAACCTATTCAATTGTTCTGAAAGAATTTTACTCACACTGGTTCTGGCAGAACTGGCCAGACCACCAGCCGCTTTATTCTCAAAAGGATTATCGGAGATGAAACGTTTCAGTAACAACAAAGCAAAAACCTGCTTATTTAAATCAGATTCTCTCGTGTTTATATCCTGTATTTTAGCATACACATTTCCCCCAAAAGCATTCTGCTCGTCTTCCGGCATATCGAGTCGGAAGCTGATCTCCGGTGAAAGCAATTCGCCCTTAATCATGAGAAAAACCTGAAATGGCAACATTTCTTTATACCTCGCTAGTTCATCGTCTCCCACCTGGTTTGCTACAAGTTCAATCGGCGATGTCTCAACTTCATATAGTGCACTGATGTTCATCTGCGCGTTCATCGGGTCTCCCGACCACGTCATGGTACTTCCTTTCATGATTAAGAACTTTCTTTTAACAAGCTTATAAAACGATAGGTCATATGATCCTTCCGAAATTTCGTAACGACCCGTTAATTCCATTTCACCTGAAGGATCCATGTGTAACGTGAGTGTTGAATTACCCTTAACGGCTAGATTATCACCTGTAAGCGGATCGATGATTACATTGAAAGACTCCTGATCTGTTAACGCAATATTGGCCGTCAGATCCATTCCCGAGAAAGTGGATTTTACTGTATCGTTTGGATTGATCTTGGCCATAAAAGGATCTTGCTTCGCGTCCTTGTCAACAAACACAACGATACCTTTCTGGTCAAGTATTCCCTTTTCTGATTGTGGAACAACATAAGTAACCTGGCTGCCTTCAACGAGGCTTACATCCATTTTAATAACAGGAAGAATGGAGGTGCCACGAATCGTTGCGGCAGTATTGATCCGGACATTTCCGTAAAACAGGTCGTTATCTTTCGCCGTTGTATTCAGTAATTGAAAATTGTCAGCATCAAGAGAAAGATTCAGATCCCATCCCGCCTGATCAAGACTGGCCAGGGAACCATTAATGACGGCAGAATTTTTCTTCCGGTCAAAAATCTCAAATTTATCCAGTGTAAGGACCGATTCTCTGTAGTCAATATTTTCATTGACAATAGAGAACTCGCTATTCACATATGTTGCCATAAAATCTGCCTTATGAATTGAGAGTCGCGCCGTGATCGCCGGATCTTTTGTTTTTCCATGAACATCCAATGTGGCAGAAAGTTCTCCTGTAAGGTTTTTTAATTGCCCCATGGTAAGCGGTTCAACAATCGCCAGGTTCAACCTGGGTATAGCAGCCCTCAGGTCAATGACCGGTTCTTCATCACTGGTAAGTACTCCGGAGGCATTCATTTCAGCATTTTCACCATTGACGGTCAACTTAAAATCAAGCGGATTATTTCCCTCTTTTCCAAGAAGCAAAGCAAGGTCGCCCCAGGGTTGTTCCAGTATATTCAGATTTTTAATCCTAAAATCTGTATTAAAAGAAGCCTGTTGTGCCGACCCGAGATTGACATCACCATTCATGATACCACTGATGGGGGTTGTCCCTTCCACAAGACTCGTTATGTTCTTAAGGTCTACTTCATTAAAAACAATTGATAAGGTCGAATCCGCATTATTCTGTTTCAGTAAAAGAATACGTTCATTGCCTTTCCTTATCCAGAAATTATTCGGATCAAGACCAGCATTCGTAAAACGGAGGGAATTGTATAACGGCGTTTCCCATTCTTCATAATTTAATTTGATATGATTCTGGAGGAAACGAAATTGGAACGCGTCTTCAAAACTATTGATCACACCACCGA
>Ga0196965_1000305_pt1 | contig 33336 bp, 29 predicted proteins | sample S1_20metaG_FD_148668 | JGI IMG/M metagenome (GOLD analysis project Ga0196965, IMG submission 148668) | Soil microbial communities from Anza Borrego desert, Southern California, United States - S1_20 | ecosystem: Environmental > Terrestrial > Soil > Desert | place: USA: California | collected...
TAGGGTGAGAATCAAGACGATAGAGATGATAAGATTTTTTGAAACGCGTCTTTGCATTTTTTTCATATCCTGTTACCTTTGCGTCCTCAATTACGGAAAAAGGTCATGAACAGACAAGATTCCGGCAAGCTCAGGTCTGAATAAGGGTTGAGTGGTAGATTGAGAGAAGTTAGGAAGTATATACGATTCCGTAGCTCAGCTCCGACGTAAAGCCGGGACTTCGCTGGAAAGAAGAATTGGTACAACCACCAGGAGTACTAAGTCGTCAGATAGAAAGTAACATGATTCCGTAGCTCAGCTGGTAGAGCAATACACTTTTAATGTATGGGTCCTGGGTTCGAATCCCAGCGGGATCACAGATGAAGAAAGTACGCCCTCCCCAAGAGGGCTTTTTCGTTTTGAGCAAGCGTAGCAAGGCCTCCTTGCTAAAGCGACGATCAAAATGGAAATGATTTGCGCAGCAAGATTTGATTTCTTCTGACTCCTGGGAAAAGCTGGAGATCATGAAATAATCCAGCGGGATCACAGGTTCACATCCAAAACACTCGAAAGCTCATCCCGATAGGTCGGATGGGCTTTTTTGTTTTTTACGCAGGTCAAAAAAGTCACCGATTCTCAATCGTCTGGTGAGCAGATCGGGAGCAGCAGCTCTCAGAGAAATTTTGCTCACCAGAACTCACCGAAGGAGTTCATTGTCAAGTAGTTCAGCAAATGAACATCTTGATTCAGCAAAGACATCAAAGGAAATTTATTAACCATTAAAATTTCTGTTTGATGAACAAATCATTGAAAGTGCTCTTCTTTTTAAGAACTAGAACGAGCTATGTGAGTGGACCGGCACCGATCTACATGAGAGTGACTGTTGGAGGCGACCGTTTCGAAATGGCAACGCAGTGCGAAGTCGATCCTGAGAAGTGGGACAACAAAGCTTGCAGAATGGTGTACTCTAAAAAGAATCTACGCGCGAATTGAATTATTATCTCGACATGCTTCAGGGAAGAGTCTTCGAAGCACAACGCGAGATGATGTTACAGGGCATCGACATCACTGCAAACAAAGTCAAAAATTTTCTTCTCGGTAAAGACATCCAAGATTGTAAGACGCTCCTGGAGGTTTACAACGAACACGTTGAAGAAATAAAGGCGCTCGTTGGAAAAAAGTATGCGAAAGGAACATTGAAACGATACAAGTCAGCACTGGTTTCGTTGGAAGATTATTTAAAGAGCAAGGGAATTGTCGACATCCCTTTGGATAAACTCAACCATCAATTTGTCACCAACTACGAATTCTTTTTGAAGTCCGTGCGTAACATGGATCACAACACTGCGATGGGCACGATCAAAAAGTTAAAGAAGATCGTTCGCATCTGTGTTGCCAACGAATGGATTGACAAAGATCCGGCATGAATTTCAAAGTAAAAATCCGCGAAACGAATAGACCATACTTACTACAAGATGAACTCGACAAGATCATTGCCTTGAAGTCTACGGCAGAACGTCTCACTCAAGTGCGCGACATTTTTGTGTTCTGCTGCTACACCGGTCTCGCTTACGCGGATGTTCAGAAACTACGCAGAGTTGATATCGTAATCGGTCATGATGGTGAGAAATGGATTCATACAGAACGGGTGAAGACGGAAACTGCAACACGTGTGCCTTTGCTTCCGCAAGCCTTGAAGATTATGGATGCTTATAAAGATCATCCGCAGTGTGTGAATGAAGGAAAACTTTTTTTCCGGCATGGTCTTCCTGTAGTATTGCGTGGTTCTGGAGCAAGACATAATCTTACACGCCCGAGCATGGCTCACCTTGTAGTTATTTTTCAAGTATGTGGCCGCTTGCTCTTTGTGCTCAGACGTTAAAATTTTTTTTTGAGCAAATCTTTCGTCATGTCAAGATCCAGACTCAAATTTGACACAAGCTTTCGAAGCCGCGCATTTTCGTCTTCAAGCTCCCGAAGTCTTTTTAGCTCGTTAACCGTCATTCCAGAATACTTAGCCTTCCAGTTGTAAAACGTAGCATCACTAACACCATGCTTGCGGCTTGTTCTTGCTCTTTAAGAATTTCAAGGATTTTGGATTCACTAAATTTTCCCTTTTTCATCGACCTTGAATTGGTTAAAAGTAAAACATCTAATTTTAACCTTTCAAAAAAACCAGCCACTAACCGTTTCTGGATCATCATGATTCTTTTCCTCATTCGCCTTGGATGGGAGTATCGCGATGAGATATTTAAAAAGAAGGGATGAGGAGATGGGATCCGAAATTCTTAAGCAATCCCATGACCCTAATAATCACCTGCAGGGCTTTAATCTTAAAACGAAATTCATACACCTATAAATATGGGCCGACGCTCGTTTTTAATATATCAATGAGCTCTTCGTCCATGTAGGGATAATCATCCGCTATATCCAACACGATCATCTCTTTGCCCATCAACGACTGGTTAAACTTTTCCTGAAGCAAATGCTTATGGCGCTTTTCCATCACGAAGATTACGTCCGCCCATTTAATAAGCTTCTCATTAACCTTTACGCGCGCGTCTGCCGCGGTGCCAGCTGACCGAACGTCGTGATGCTGATGGTTCTTGAAGATAGTCTCTGCCGTAAGACTCCTCCATTTATTTCGGCTACAAACAAAGAGTAGGTTCATGTGGTCCGCTCAACGGTTACTGGTGATGGACACAAAAGTCAGTATCAAATTTCAAATTTTCCTATAACCTGCACCCAGCGGCAACCTCTCGTTAATCGCTCTGTCGTAGCGGGTTCGCTTCCACCCCTTCAAACGTGATCTGCACAGGTTTGATTAACCCTTTTTCATCAAAATGCATTTCATCGATGCACGTCACGCGTGAGTTGCCGTCGTTTTCATTCAAAGGCCTCCGGTGATACACGATATACCATTTGTCGCTCTTTGGTTCATGAATGACCGAATGATGACCGGCACCCGTAGCAACCTTCGGATCCTGCTGAAGGATCTTGCCAACGCGTTCAAAAGGCCCGAAGGGTGAAGACGCTATCGCGTAAGCCACGCTGTAATCCGGGCCCGTCCAGCCTCCCTCCGACCACATAAAATAATATTTACCGTCGCGCACAAACATAAATGGCCCTTCAACGTAACCCTGCGGCGTGACCTCTTTATAAATTGTTCCGTCATCAAAAGGCTCAAGGCCGGTGAAATCATCGTTAAGCCTGACGATGTTACAGTGACGCCATCCGCCATAAATAAGATAGTATTGCTCTTTATCTTTAAATATAAACTGATCAATCGGCTGCGCGCCATTGTGAATCCCACCAATAAGCGGCTTGCCGAGATAATCCTTAAAAGGACCTGCCGGATTATCCCCTATGGCCACCCCTATCCCACCAATTTCACCTTCATGCACATCGTTGGCTCCGAAGAATAGAAAGTATTTTCCGTGTTTTTCGATGATGGACGGGGCCCACATTGCACGCCGCGCCCACTTTACGCGCGCGGTATCTAAAATTCTTTCGTGCTTCGTCCAGCGAACCAGATCAGGTGAAGAAAATGCATCCATGAAAACCTGTTTCTCGTACGGCGCTGAATACGTTGGATAGATCCAGTACTTGTTTTGGAAAATGATGCCTTCCGGGTCCGCATACCATCCATTGAAGACAGGATTACCCGAATACACTGTGCCCTTCTCCTGGCTAAACACTCCGACTGGCAATAGTAACAAGATAAAGATGATCGTGCCGTTCTTCATAAATGGGTTATATGAAGGGACAAGTTAGGAATTTTCACGCTGTGTAATTCAGCTAGGGAGCGAGATAAGCTCCTCTTAAGGAGCGCCCAGTCAGATCGCTCTCCTCCGTTTCGCTCTTGCGTATTGATATAGTGGTATCACAGGAACATTTTCGTTTATATACAGACGTTCAAATCCGGATATGAACACTTGCTGATTTCGCGAAGCACCTTACACAGGGTTCTTGTTATTGATTGTCCAATTCAAACCGAAGATCCCTCACTCTTGGTGTTGAAATTGAAAATCCCACGAATTTTCGAGATCCTTCAGGTATAAATCTAACAACCGCATTTCCACCATGGAAAATATCCTGTTCAACCATCGCCAATTTCAAAATCTCTTCATCGTCCCCGAGGAAGCTAAGCACTCCGCCATCTGCAACAACGTTATAGCAAACCGTCAACTCATCCGAACAATATCTGCCTTGGTAGTCCTTCAAGTTCTCTGGTCGTACCAATTTTTCTGCGGTAGGCATTTTCATTCCCATCTGGATATAGGAACGTGTCAGGCCTTTTACTTTATTAGAAACTGAATCAACTTCGAAAACCAGTTCCGTTGACATGTCTTCTTTTATGAAACGCATTTCGCCTACGGGAAGCAGTTTCATTTTCTCATCGCCGATTGAGTTATAAAAGAGCTGCCCATTCTGGACCAAAATTTCAATTACGCTTCCTGGCGACTGGTAATAAAAGCCAGTAAATTCTTTCAACGCCGAACTGTTCGTAATCTCCGTCAATTGGAAATCTTTAGATCTGTCGCTTACGCTTGTAGGAGGAATGCCATTAATGAACAACTCATACAATGAATACAAATGCACCTGAACCTTTGCATTGTTGGCAAACAGAAAAATTGAAAAACGTTTTTCCGGGAAACGAAAGTAACTGGAAGTGTAATTTCCCGATTGACCGTTGTGATTGATATTCGTTAAACCCTTGTACGAACTAATAAAGAGTCCGTTAGCATAGCGGCTCTCCTTACCATTATTCAGCCTACCCTTTTGTTCAAGTTTCGCGATTAAAGAATTGCTTTTGTCCCCTAACTGATTTGCATAAAAGTTGTTATCCCATTTGTGAAAATCTTCAATTGTCGTGTGGAGCCCGCCCGCTCCCACATCTTCGTGCTCTACAATAAAAGAATTAATATACTCGCCAACTTCATTCATTTCATAGGCAAACGCCCGACTTTTGATTAGCGCCTTGCTATCGTCATGGAAATGAGTATTGACCATCCCCAGGGGAATAAAAATTTCTTCCTTACAGAATAAGGCAAAAGAACGTCCGGAGACTTGTTCGACGATCTGTGCAAGAAGCCAATACCCCGTGTTGGAGTACATAAACTCCTCGCCGGGTTGAAAGTTCAGACTCTTTTGGCGCGCTATCAACTGTAATGTTTTTGCCTTGTCGCCGCCACTCCACGGTTTAATGCCAGAAAGAGATTGCAAGGTTAACATTTCCCTCAGGCCACTCGTATGGTTCATGAGATGTTGGATCGTGATTGAATTCGCATAGTCCGGCAGTTCAGGAAAGTACTTTTTGATCTTATCGTCCAACAAGAGTTTACCCTGCTGTTCAAGCAAAAGAATGGCCGCGGATGTGAACTGCTTGGAAATTGACCCGACGTTAAAAACCGTTGTAGCATTAATCCTTACGTCGTGCTCCAGGTCTGCCATGCCAATGCATTTGCTGTAGATCATGACTCCATCTTTCACAATTGCCAGCGCAAATCCCGGGGCGTGCTCACTACTCCATGTACTTAAATATTCATCGGCTAACTTTGAGTATTCTTCCAGTTGCGTCTTACTTTGAGCGTTTCCTTTAAGAAACATTGCAGTCATGACTACAATGCATGCGGTTTTCATTATCATAGCATTTCCTGCAGATTGTATTGACACAAGCCTGATTTCTTTAATTGGTTTTTAGTTTTGATTAGCCTCAAGCTTTTTTAATATACCAAGTACCTCCGCGTCATCAGGACGGTACGACAGGCATTTGCGATAATTCTCCACCGAGCGTTGCGTGTCGCCCATGTGTTGATACATTTCTCCTACGTTGTAATACGAGCCAAACCCAGGGTCGGAAAAGGCTACGAGCTTGAATGCATCCAGTGCCTTTGTGTAATTACCGCTTTCGTACTCCTTAATTCCGTAAGAGGTCAATCTGCCACCGTGCTTTAAAGGGATCCATCCGGGAAATTGTTTATTGTCCGTCTTATATTTGTTGATTGCATCTTCAAATTTTCCATTCTGCACAAGCCTGACGTAGTACTCTTCATCTTCTGGAGCGGATCGTCCAAGTTGCTTATATACCTTAGCCAATTCCGGATAGACGGTAGTTGACTTTGGGTACACCCGGCTACAAATCTCGAGCACTGTTGCTGCCTCGTTTAGTTTTTTCACCTCGAGGAATTCAAACGCGAGGTTTTTGAACTCACCCTCATATGGCAGCGTTGCACCGTCTGGAATTAGTTTTACAAATTTTTCCGGAGTCCAGGTTTCTGAACGAAGCCGTTCAATGTATGGATTATGCTTATCAACACGGCCTTTGGATGGATCCCATTTGTCGTATTCCATATATTTTGCAACACCTTTAGCAACGTCGATACCTTTAATTCTGGAAACTAAATGCAAGGCACCATCAATGCCCGCCGAAACGCCGGCTGTTGTCAGGAAAATTCCATTGTCAACAAATCGGGTATTCTCAAGAACCTTCAAGTTCGGATGTTGAGCTTGCAAAGACGGAATGAAGCCATACCACGTAGTAATATTCATTCCATCAAGCATCCTGGTATTTGCTAATACTGCCGCACCTGTACAAACAGACATCATGAGCGTTCCATTTTTAGAGAGATCCTTCACCCAGTTAAGCACTGAGGTGTCGGCAGCGATGCGCCCCGTACCTCCTCCAGGAAACACGACGATGTCAGGAATTGGCGCATTCAGCATTGAATGGTCAGGTGTAATGCTGTTCAATACATTGCCTGTTCTATTGCACTGTACGGCGGCACCATCTGTGGTAACTGAATAGGTGTTGAATTCCGCTGCTGCAAATACTTCTGCGGGCCCGGCAAAGTCGAGCAGTTCCATGCCATTGTAAAAGAACACTGCAACGTTGACGGATTTTTCAATTTCCGGTTGAGCATAAGCCTGCTCTGCAAAATTGATTGTTAAGAAAACACAAAAAAGGAAAGCAAATAATTTGTTCATGGCGCTATTGGTTTCATGCTTCTAAGCTAAAAAACACTCTTAAGATGTTTGTCTCCTCCCGCATAATAAGCACTATCTGCATATAAAAGAGGATACACGCTATGATGGTGTCGGAAAACCAGGCTTGTCTAAAGGTGAAACGGGCAGGCTATGCGAAGGTCAGTTAAAAAAAGTATGCAAAACCTCGATTGGGAATCGATTGGAATAAATCCCGATACGAGCTCATTGCGTTATTGATTGCAGCAAAAACCATCCCGATAGACTATCGGGATGGCTATGCGCTAGTTGTTGGAGCGGAAAGAACGGTCTGTATGCCTTTGGTCATTTGCGTTGGGAGGGAACGTCCAATTCCTTTTTTTCTTTTCAGCTGTTAATGCCTCGTGAATGTTTTATCGGTTCATTTGCTTTTCGTCAGGATCACGTGTGTTGCACCATTGCCCTGAGCTGTTTCTGTTTGACGGAAACCAAGCTTCGGCAAATCGATTCCCGCGAATAGATGTTCTCCGGTTCCTAGCATGACAGGCGAGACTGCAAGATGCATTTCATCAATATAACCAGCTTGCAGAAACTGACGCACAGTTGATGTCCCCCCACCGATGCGTATATCCTTTCCGTTAGCCGCCTTCTTTGCTTTCTCTAAAGCGGATTCAATGCCGTCAGTCACGAAGTGAAATACTGTTCCACCTTTCATACTCAGCGATTCTCTTGCATGGTTCGTCAATACAAATACCGGAACATGATAGGGGGGATTCTCTCCCCACCAACCTTTCCATCCGTCGTTTGGCCACGGTCCACGGCTGGGCGCGAACATATTGCGCCCCATGATCCACGCCCCGAGATTTTCGAAAGATCTTTCTGCGAAATTATTATCGATGCCTTCGGTTCCTTCACCTTTGCCATACATCTTCTGGAACATCTTCGTAGGGAATACCCATGTGTGAAGCTCTTCACCTCTTTTTCCGAGTGGATTTTCCTTACTTTGATCGGGCCCGGCGCCATAACCATCTAATGACACTGAAAATGCTGAGACTTTGACTTTAGTCATATTGGCACCAATTTAAGTTTCGAGGATTTAACTTCCTACTTCCCTTACCAGATGTAAATCTTCAAAGCTGCTTATCAGCGATGCTCAATCATTAGGAGGGGTATCCACCCTGTCATGATAGAATTCGTAACACTCCTTTGTGGTATCTTGCAACAGGATATAGCCAACTTTAATGTCCAATATTTCTTTCGGGATTCTTATCGCTGGAACGAAATATATTTGGGCTTCAGAAGTTGGTTTGTACGAATACCAATCCTGATTTAACGACATGACATCCTGGTATCGAAGGGAGTCGGCGTGGATCAAATAATCGTAGGCTAATAGCATCCCCCCATCTTCCCGATAAAACGGACCTCGGTAAAAACCAAGCGGCTTGGACGTGCCTGAATACATGCAATATTGACTCTTTTCATTTTCTTCCTTTCGTTCCATTTTTACCAGTTTGGAGGCAATAATTGGCGAGTCTGATGCTTCAAACTTATCTACCCAATATTTATCAGTATTTACAATCTGAAATGAATTGATAAATGAAAGCGCATTTTCGATATAACCCGCCGTGTCACCTTTCATGTTCGGATACCATGAATACAATTTATAAAGATAAGGACTGCTGTATACCCATTTGGTGTAATGGTTATATCCAATGCTGTCGCTTGATACTGCAAATGCTTCAAAATCATAAATTGTTGAATCAACGTTAACCGAAATGACGGTTCGACCGTTTTGGTTCTCAAAAGAATTCACGCTAGCGTTCAAATCATTGATTTTGAAATCTCCTAAATGATAAGAAAACATAGAAAACTGCATTCCATATTTTACGAGCGAAAAGCTTCGATAAACGGAGCTATTCGAGAAACCATTTATAGAGTCAGGAACATCTGGAAAATAGGCCTTCGCACCGGAAAAATAATCAGTATGCCAACCGGCTTCACGCAACAACAATGAATCGACACGATACTCCCATCGCCGTTGTTGGTCGTAGACTAAACAGTGATCAGTTTCCGAATCGTACTGATCCTGCATTCGTGCGAGGTCGATATTAAGGGAGGCATGCCGAAGAGCAAACAGTTCAAATGTTCCTTTCGGATTCCGTTCAATATAATCATTGAGCATTCTCGCATGAAGCTCTGTGATATTAAAATGATATTGCTCATGATTTAATCCATAATCATTTTGTTGCGCAGTATCTTTTACCCACGAGCGGATGTTGTTCTGACCAGCGTAAGCGAAATATTTTCTTCGGCTGGAATCGTATTCCAGGTACACTTTACTACTGATGCCGGCTCCATAAGAAGTAAAAGGAGGAACAATCCCTTTAAAGTCATGCCATGACAACTGTCCCCATCGTTTGATAGTGACCTGCGCAAAAAACTTCGTATCAAGCAGAGGTATTAAGACAAGAATGAAAATTGCAAGGCAACCGATGGCAATCTTTACTTTTAAAGCACGCGCCATCCGAGAAAATTTAAGCCGCGTTTTATGAATGCAATCACAGTTTCAAATGTCATTATGAACAAGACAATTATGAAAAGCCAGGCTATAGCCCCGCCTAAACCGCCCTTGAAATGCATAGTAAAGCCTAATCCGTATAAGTAATTCTTTGAATTAATGACGAATGCAAAGAATATGAGAAAAATATAGTCATGGATATTCCGGCCAATAAAATTGTTTGACCGCCTATGTTCCTGCTTGTAAAAAATGTGATTGGAAGGCATGGCAAGAAAAAACAATGTCCATTTTATGGTTGTCTCGTTGGCCTCAACCCAATCCTCATTGTCATAATAATCAACTATGAGGCATAGAGATAAGAGAAAGAGTGCCAGTGAAAGCGATGTAACAAATTCACGATGGCTCAACGTCCTGATAAAATCCCGGGTGCTAAAAACCTGGTCCGCGAGATCGCGTTCTCGTCTTTTGCTCACATTACTTAGTAGTCTTGGAGACAAAGATACGACTTATTCAATCTTTGAAAAGCACCGCCCCCTACTTCTCATTGATTCTTCAACACCTGCGCCGGTTGTACGCGCATAATCCGAACAATGTACGTACTCACGGTTAACAGGATTACCGCGAGCATGATTGCAAACGCAGCAACCAAAATGTTCATAGAAAAGTCAGTACGATAAGGATACGCGTTAAGCCATTTCTCCCCGATCCAAATTGACAATGGAATACCAACACAACATGCAACAATGAAAATCAAAAAGATAGTGCGAAATAATACTGTGAATAATTCAGTCGTTGCCGAACCGAGTAATTTTCGTATTCCGATTTCCTTCGTACGTTGTTGAACCAGAAACAAGGACGTACCGAAAATACCCATCGCAGTTAAAATCACGGCCAGCCAGGACACGATCATAACCACCTGTTTGGTACGTTGCTCCGCCGCGTAGTATTGCGCGAAGTTGTCATCCATGAAATAATAGTTTAACGGAAGCAGTGGCGCGTAATCTTTCCACGTGCGACCGAGATTTTCTATCACAGTGTTCACATCATCTGGTTGGAAGCGCACAAGCAAGTAACGCGCGTAGCGCGGATTATATTCAAGCACAAGCGGTTCGACCGCTGTATGAAACGATGCGAAATGAAAGTCACCAATAACTCCCACGATCATTTTTCTGGAAGGTTTTCCAGAATAAATATTCGGGATCTCGATTTGACGGTTCATCAGGCTATCGTGAATGATATCTGCGGCAGCCTGGTTTACAACAAGGGAGTTGAGTGAATCCGCTGCAATGTCAGACTGAAAAAATCTTCCTTTGCCGATGTCTACCCCCAGTGTTTGCAAAAGGTTCTCGTCAACGAACATGTGATAGAATGTAATTCGCCGGTCTTCGTCACCGCTGGCACCAGGTAACGTAAGACCGAATGTAAAAAGCGATTCACCAGGGGGAACAGAGCACATCGAAACATTTTCGATAGCTTCATTGGCTTTCAGGTTGTCTCTGAATGCAAGCCGTTCGTCAGGGCCCATGCCTGCAGTATTCACAACCATGATCTGTTCCGTGTCAAAACCTGTATCTTTTTGAAGCAGATAGTCAGTTTGGCGAACTACTAAAAGTGCAATGGCTAACAGCACAAAGGATACCATCATCTGAAGAAAAACGAGCGAGTTTCTTAGATATAGCGAGGATCTGCCGGTCTTTTGATCTCCGCGAAAAGCGATTAATGCATCCTGACGCAAAATCTGAAACGCCGGCAACAACTCAGTCAAAAGAACCGTCGAGATGTATACTGTCAGAAATGGCAAAATTGTTTCAGGGGTAAAAAAACTAAGTGTGGTGTGCATGACAGCATTAAAAGGCACGATAAGAATAACCGTCAGCGCGCCGGCCAGCAACATCGCGAACGCGCATATGGTCATTGTCTCTAACAAATGGCCAAGGAGGAGTGAACCCCGGGTGATACCGAGAACTTTTTTCAAACCAACATTTTTTGCGCGAATCAAAAACTCGGCTGTACTGATGTTAATGTAGTTAATGATCGCGACGACAAGAATTAAAATACCGACAAGCATGTAGACGAACACGATTGTCTCAGAACTATTCTTGTCAATCTCATACAGCATGTCTGAATGCAGATGAATTGATGCTAAACGCTGTAGTGTTGGCTTCAAACGCTCAGACCTTCCTTTTCCCCGGAACTCCTCTATGTATGAAGGCAATTTTTCCATCAAGGTTACACTTGCGGCAGGACTGGTAAGACGCAAATAGGTATAAAACGCGTTGAATCCTTTGTGGTCGAGATTGAGCGAAGCTGGAATTTGTTTTGAAACAACCGGATGGTTTTTGATCGCCTCGAGCGTTGCGAAGGACGCAACGAAATCAAAATCCATGTGGGTTCTTGAAAAGTTTGATTCAAATACCTCCTGAACAACCAATTCAATTGCTCCGTTGAGTAGCAATGTCTTGCCAACAGGATCGGAATCACCAAAATACTTTTCGGCACTGGCGGGCGTGAGGATCACGTGATAAGGTTCGCTTAATATTGCAGGATGATGACCATGAATAATCGGGAACGAAAAGAACTCAAGGAAATTAGCGTCAGCAAACGCAAACTTTTTCTCTGCAAAACCCACATCCGAATCCTTGCGTTTCAAACTGACTTCGATCTTAAATATCCGTGTGAAATCTACAACTTCGGAATAACGCTCCTTCAACGCAGGCCCCGTAGTGGCAGCTGTGAAGGCAAAGCTTTGCAACTCATCCTGTGACTTGACGCGGTGGACGTAGCGATAAACATTTTCCCAGCCCGGATGCTGTTTATCAAAACTCCATTCGTGCAGACAATAAAGCGCAGTGATTAAAAAGGTAGCCATACCAATGGCAAGGCCGGCAATCTTCACAACAGACAGCGTCAATTGTTTTCTGATAATGCGAACTGATGATTTAAACAAAAGGTTGATCATGACGGAGAAGCATTAGTTGATAATTAAAGCTACCTTTAAACCGTCCATAAGGAAAATGAATTATTTTTATCAAAACGATGCAAAATTCCTATGATTGAGATAAAACATCTGGAGCTGGTCCGGGCAATCGCGGAAACAGGTAGTATGACGAAGGCATCGCAAAAGCTGTTTCTTACCCAGCCTTCACTCAGTCACCAATTGAAGGAGATTGAAAGCCGTCTCGGCATAAGCCTGTTCTTACGCGTTAACAAATCAATGGTACTCACACCTCAGGGAAGAAGAATGCTCGAGGTCGGCCGCGATGTGTTGTTAAAGATGGACTCGCTGGAACAGGAGATCAAGCCTAACCAAAACGCCAGTCAACAGCTGCGGATCACCACGCAGTGCTACACGTGTTACCACTGGCTTCCAACACTTATGCAAAAGTTTCAAAGCATGATACCTACGACAGAGATTGATATTGTGACGGAGGCCATGAGCAGCCCTATCGAATTTTTGCTGAAAGGTCAGATCGATCTGGCAGTTACCAATCAGCTCAAGGCGACAAATGGGATCAAATTCGAAAAGTTGTTTGATGATGAGCAGGTAGTGCTCGTGCCCGCGAAACATCCGTTAGCAGCCAAGCAGATAATCTTTCCTGCTGACTTTACTGATCAGCGTTATATCATCTACAAAGAAGATCTTGCCAGCGATTACTTTGCGCAGAATGTTCTCATACCGAAGGGAGTGCAGGTAGGGAAAGTCACAAAGATGCAATTGACAGAGGCGCGTGTCGAACTTGTAAAAGCAGGAATGGGCCTCGCAGTATTATCCCGATGGCTGGTCAAGCCATTCATCCGTGATAATAAATCGATCAGGCTTATACCGATAGGCAAGAAGGGCTTCTATCGGACATGGTACATCGCCACATTGGATCAAAAGAAGAGCGATCCGGTGATTAAGCTATTCACAAGTTTCCTGAAGGAACAACAGCTTGGTGTCAACTAGTCAAATCTGATTCCGGAATACCGGCATTAATGTGTCAAGGTTGAAGATCACAGCAAAAAAAAACATCCATTGATCAACCAATGGATGCCTTTTGAATAATCCGATTACTAATCAAGCTTGTAACATACAATCTCTGAAGGAGTCAGTCTGTAGTAAATATAGTTGTAGATCTGGTCTACTTCGTACTCGGGTTCTTTATCATTTTTGATATCGATCGCTTTCAAGACATCCCCGCTTTCTTTGCTCACCTGGATCAATTGATTCCCTTTCTTTTCATTTTTCGTCATCATCATCATAAACCCGGGCGTTGATCGCGACGCTTTATAACGCGCGCTGAATTGCTTCATCGCACTGCTCGAATATGCGAATGCCTGATTACTCAAATTACCAAGGCCTTTTGAAAATTCCTGTCCCATAGCCTTGCCCGTTGGGTCGGTTGTCTGTTGTGCACCCTGCTCAAATGCTGCGGAATAAACACCGGCAGCTGCGCCTATATATGCACCTCTTACCGCCTCCGCCGCCAGCAGTGCCCTTACCAGTGCAGGTTCACGCGGTGCAGCGTAGTACTTTTGATACTTCACTGAGCCATCGATTCCGAGTTTCACAATATTTTGTTCCGACATTAAAATAATATCACCCTTGCCTGCATCAATCGATCCCGGTATCTCCTTCCCTTCAAATTCCAGCTTCGTTGTCGTTAGTTGTTTCGCTGTCCCTGCTTGCTTATCGACTTCGAATACGCCTTTCGTTTTAGGTGAATAAATAAACAACTTACCTGCGCCATTATCGCCGACAGGGAAAGGACGTGCCTGATCATTATTGAAAGGGTTTCCAGCTTCAATTGAATTCTCCCAGACAAGGTTTCCTGTATTGGTATCAAGAATGTTTATCTCTTTGGTAGTTGTAAAGAGTAATCCCTTTGGTGTCATCTCTGATTTAACAAGATCACCTTTTAGTTTCACCGATTTAGCATACTTCAATGTACCGGTTGCAGGATCGAGAATGTTCAGGTAATATTCTTCCGCCTTGTTGTTCCACGCATTATCAAACGCAGTTGTAATCAGTATACCTTTGTCTGTCTCGATATAGCTTACAACACTGCCTTCAGCTTTTATTCCCTTTCCTTTTTTCCCCCACATTGTTTCACCTGTTTCATAATCCACCAGGTTAATGGTTGGTTTCTGCGTGGAGCGCGGGCAAATGATCAATCCTTTTTCATGCGGGATCACCTGGTTCAGCAAGTCCGTTTCCTTTGCCGGTTTTTTCCACACGGGCGAACCTGTGTTTACATTAAACGCGTAATATAAATTGTAGTAAAATTTTTGCGGGCCGGTCTGCGCGCCGGATGAGGAAGACGTTGTAAAACCCGAACCTGTTGTTGATTCGATATCGGTTCCGATGTAAACGACTCCTTTCCGGTAAGGTGAAAAATAAACCTGCCCGTGTTTAGATGGTTCTATCTTGTTCTTCCATACCACATCTCCAGTCGATGAATTGATCCTCATCACATAATTTGGATGGGTCAGCAACAAGTTGTTTTGGTCCAGCTCATACGGTTCGCTTGTCAGCGCCTGCAGACTGCTCATCTCATCTCCCAGCTGCTGCAATTTCGCCATAAAACCTTTTCCCTCGCCGTCCGACTTGAACAGGTTGTCATTCGCCCACACCTGTTTGCCTGTTGCGATGTCATACATAAACAATGACGCCACAAGGGCCTGCGGGCGCACGCCAATGACAAGAAGCTTGCCGGCAGATGGAAGAACGTGACGACTGAGTACGCCGATACTTTCCTTTTGTGAATCGAACAACACTTTTCCATTTACCACTTCAATGATGGCTTGCATGGGAATCTTCGAATCTTCGCTGCCTTTATAGGCTACAGTAACGAATTCGGTTCCGGAAATTTCCGCGAACATTGAAGGATCAAGTGCCGGAAAACTTTTATTCTCCCAGATCACTTTTCCATCCGTTGGGTTAACTCCGTAGAGTGCATCGTTCGTGCTGACGACCAGGTATCCAAGCGAATGGACGCGTTGCCAGTTAACAGGACTTTTGAACTTCGCAGACCAGGCTGCAGGCAGTTTTTGTTGCGCATTTGCTGTGCCGAGAAAAAGCAGACAGCATAGAAATACAATCGAACCTTTCATGTTAGATGGTTTTTAGTTGGTTATTGCCGGTCGGTTTTTGCAATTATCCGGCCAGTTTAATGAGCACAGATGAAGCTCAAAAGGCAGGTTGCCATGCTCTCTATAATTTACGACATATTTTCCAGTCGATTATCCAATCAGAAACATTTGGTGTGCCTTGCTTTAAATCGTTGTTTGCACATTTATCACAATCCTTTGCGATTGCAATTCATCTGATTTTGAGTCTCAGTATCTGCACTCACAGCGAAAAAAATAATACGCATCAGCGTGATCTACACATCCCCGGATACACACATTTACTCTGACATGGATTAAATGCTTACTCGTTCCTGATAGAAAAAAAACGAAGTACCTCCTCAACCGTCTGCTTTGCACTTCTGCCGACACCAATAAGTGTAGCGGAGGCAAAACCTGTCCAGTTGCCGTAGCCCACGAGCCAAAGTCCTTCAACATGCTGTGCCCGCGTTCCATCCGTTTCAACTCGACCATCTTTGTTTATAATGTTCAAATCGTTTAGATGACTCAACGCAGGTTTAAAACCAGTGCAGAAAATAACAACGTCCACTTTTTCGTGATGGCCGTCCGCCCATACCAACGAATCTTCCTTGAAATAATCGAAAGGCCTTACACTGTGAAATACACTTCGCAAACGCGCATCTTTCACCGCGTCAACCATCACGATATCGCCTAACGATGGCGGCTTGTATTGCTTACCAGCCTTCTGCGCTTCATACATTTGTGTTGCCGCGTCAAAAAGAAATCGTCCGTCAATATGGTCGGGAAGAAATCGTGGTTCTTTCTGCGTGATCCAGATTGTATCCGCGGCCAAAGAAACTTCCGCTAGGATCTGTGCGCCCGAGTTTCCTTCACCAACAATAGCCACTCTTTTATTTTGAAATTCTGATGGAGATTGATACTGACTGGAATGAATCATCCTTCCTTTAAAAACTTCCATGTCCTTGAACGCAGGAACGAAAGGATGATTAAATGAACCTGTCGCGCTTACTACTGCTCGTGCAATCATTCGTCCATCGGAAGTTTGAAGATGAAATTGACTATCGACTTTACTCACGTCGAAAACCTCGACAGTTCGTTTGACATTCAGATTGTATTTTTGCTCATATAATTTCAAATATTCGATAGTCTCGTCTCTCGAGGGGTAATAATTATTGCCGCCGGTCATGATCATTCCAGGTAATGAACTCCACTGTGCCGGAGAAAAAAGACGCAACGACTTCCAGCTATGAAGCCACGCGCCTCCTTCCTGCTTCTGATTGTCAAAAATGATATAAGACAAATTGGTGCGCCGAAGGTAATAGCCGATGGCGAGGCCGCTTTGTCCGCCACCAATTACGATCACATCATACTTCATGTGCCGGCATTTCTATTCTTATCGCACGCCACACGACAACTGCCAACGATGCGCCAATGATTGGAGCCGCGATATAAATCCATAAATGTTCAAGATGACCCGATACAATCGCCGGAGCAATCGACCTGATCGGGTTCATTGATGCACCGCAGATCGGCCCGGCAAACATCGCTTCGAGTAGTACTGTGCTACCAATAGCCAGTCCTGCGAACATCCCTTGTTCTTTTGAACCAGTTGCCACGTTGATAATTACAAGCATTAAAAAAAACGTGAGGATGATTTCCAGGACAAATGACTGAAGGCCAGTTCCGGCAGGCAATGTCGAGCCGAGAAATTCATTTTCAGAAAATAAGAATCGTAGCGTAAGCGATGCAATGAATGCCCCGATTGCCTGACTCATGATATATGGAAACACTTCCTTTAGAGGAAATCGCTTTGCAAACGTGAAAGCAATTGTAACCGCAGGGTTCAAATGCGCGCCGGAGATCGGACCGAGTGCGTAGATCATCACCATCACTATAAGACCAAAGGTGAATGCAATCCCGGGATGCGTAACCACTCCGGCAGATTCCTGGTTAATGACGATTGCCCCTGTTCCGCAAAACACCAAAGCAAATGTGCCTAAAATTTCCGCGTAGTATTTTTTCATCGCACTTGTGAAAAAGCGAAGAGTATCTCCCGTCCTATTTCGTGAACACGCTCGGTATATTTTTCGGCTTCCTGCGGTGTGCCGTCAAAATCTTTCGGATCGTTGTAGGTAAGCGCGATCCGTTTGGTCGCACCTAACACGAGTGGACAATTTTCATCTGCATGCGAACACGTCATGATGGCGGCGAAATCATTATTCGGATTAAATGCGTCATCATACTTTTTGGAGAACACGGTCAGAGGATCCATCTCATTCGAAAACTTCACGCTGTAAACAGGATTCGACCCAGCTTCAGAAATCTGAATGTCGAACCCTGATTCCTTCATTGCCTTTACGGCACGTGGATTAAATGCCGTAGCCTCTGTTCCACCGGAATAACAATGCACATTTGCTATTCCATAATACCGGGCTGCTGTTTGCGCCCATATTTGGGCAATGTGGCTTCTTCGTGAATTATGCGTGCAAATGAAATTTAAGTTGACTTTCTGATTCACTCCTCGTTGCTGCGATACAAACTCCGTCACTTCATCAAGTATCACCTTCCGGTATGCGGGAATATCATTGAACGCCGATGCAAGTTTGGTGATGGTTGGCAGCAGCGAAAGCAGGACTGAATTATCATTCTTAATAGTAGTCATTATATTATCGTAATATTACGTTAACGTGAGTCAAAAAAAATCTAACAGCAATTTTTAGGAACATACCTCGCAAAGAAGCTTTCAAAACTTTCACGCGCATCTTCCCAAACTTGCTCATCAATACAGTAATTCAGTTTGGGTCCTTCTACTTCTCCTTTGATGATTCCGATCTGTTTTAGTTCTTTCAGATGTTGTGAGATAGTCGACTGTGACAAAGGCAGTTCGTTCACAAGATCGTTTGTAATACATGTTCTGTTCGACAAAAGATATTCGAGGATGGCTACGCGCGCAGGATGATCAAATGCTTTCGCCAGAATTGCCAGGCGGTTCTGCCTTTTCTTAAATAGTTCTGATTTTGTAATCCCCATATATTCTTATAACGCAATATTACGATAAAAGGTTGGATGGGTCATTGGATAAACTGAAAGATGATTCGTGGATCCAGGTAAATACATAAAAAAACCTCCGATTTCATCAACCGGAGGTTCTAGCACTCACCTCGTTTCATAGCATTTGTTTTTTGGTTACACTACCGCCATCTGGCTCGACTCATCACTTCCATGTCCGAAAGCTGCGACAATATAATGTTTAACAGCTTTGGTGATCTCAATGATTCCATCTTTGCCGAAAAGCACCTGGTTTCTCGCAAGCATTGCTTTTTTGAATGCAGCCTTCGCGCGGATTACCGCGTCCGACTTGGCACGCAACTCGGCAAGCTTCTGCTTCAGGCCTTTCAACGTCATCTCGGGTTCGACCGGAAGATAGTTTGGTAACTTTTCCGCCAGCTTAACAAGATTACTGAATGTCTCGATCCGCTGATCATAACTCAGCCTACCCGAAGAACGCTTCGTTGCCCCGGTTACGCCTTCGCTGTTGAGGGCGGATGTCTGACTTCTTCGCGGCGAGTAAAGCATCTTCTTGATGCGGTCTGCATCTTCGAGGTGTGACGCCGACTCTCTTGCATACACGCTCATCATGTTAACCACACGTGATGCAAGTTTGGAAATACCTGCAAAGCTGTCCGAGCGGTCATTGACGGCCATCCGGTATGCGATGCGGGTCGCGGTTACCGCCCCTAACGATTGCTGTGCACGTACTTGTAGCTGACTCAGGGCGGCATGCGAAAGTTCAGCGACATTCGGTTGATACTGTGCACCGATTGTTGTGCAGGATGCTAAGACCTTGTCAAAGGATCCTACGGTTTTAGCTATTGTAGCCATTTTGTTTGTCCCACGTTGTTTAGTTTTTTATGTGGGCCTCCACTTTTTATAACGCAATGTCTATGCCAATTGTTGCTTACTCTTATAAGAAATGTGAAAATATTTTATGACACGTAACGCCAGGACTAGCGGGCCTCACTTTATAAGGAAGAAATAACTTCATCATCGATATAAAAGCTGTGAATGCATTCGCCGAACGACTGAACGTAATCGCTGCACACTTTCCGGCTATCACCTCAACAGTTGACGATGTCTACTCAACACCTGAATGGTATCTACTCAACAGTTGACGGTGTCTACTCAACACCCGAATGGTATCTACTCAACAGTTGACGGTGTCTACTCAACACCCGAATGGTATCTACTCAACAGTTGACGGTGTCTACTCAACACCCGAATGGTATCTGCTCAACAGTTGACGGTGTCTACTCAACACCTGAATGGTATCTACTCAACAGTTGACGGTGTCTACTCAACACCCGAACGGTATCTACTGACCGGTTGACGGTGTGAATTCATCAGCGAAATGACGGACACTGGGGAACGCAGCTTTGAATTCCCCGAAAGCGATTCGTATTATTAAGGCATCGATGAAAAAGATCGACACTATATATATAGAGTAACTATGGCAGTTAGCAATCACCAGGTGCTGGACATTATTGAAGTGATGGAGGCGTTCCTGGAAAGGAGGCGTCCTCCGGAACACATCCGGGCAAAGCTCGATATTGGATACAAGATCGACGGTCAAAGCATCATTATTCATGAGATCCGTCCTTCTTTCAGAGGCCCTTCCAAGATGATCTATCCCGCAGTGGCTAAGGCTACGTTCGTAAAAGCCCGGTATCACTGGAAAGTATTCTGGCTTCGCGCCAATTTGAAATGGTATCCGTATGACCCGAAGCCAACGGTAAAAACGCTTAAAGAATTTGTTGCGCTGGTCGAGGAAGATAAACAGGGTTGCTATTGGGGGTAAAGAACCAATGTGTGAGGAACCGGGAACATAAGTCAGAATTATTTGCGAAATTAGATCTGATCGTTTCGTCCAAATAGTCTATGTCCCTCTCGGTGGGTGAGTAATCCCTTACGACAAACACCTGCATATGATCAAAAATTATCTGAAGATCGCTTTCCGGTCATTTCTTCATGGACGTCTTTATTCGCTTGTCAATATTTTCGGATTGACGCTCGGGATAACCGCCACGCTGTTAATTGTTCTTTATGTCATTGATGAAACGAGTTACGACCGCTTTCATGACGATGCCTCGCTTATCCACCGCGTTTCCTTTCACGCGAAAGTCGGAGACCAGAATATAAACACTACATTAACAGGCTTGCCGCTCGCCGGCGCGTTACAGGAAGAAGCTTCGGGCGTGCAATCTGTTATTCGACTGGATAAATGGATGACGTGCCCGTTGCGATACGAGGATCGTGCCTTCACCGAGATGAACCTATACCTCGCCGACTCGAACTTCTTTTCCTTTTTCAATTTTGAGCTGCTTGTCGGAAACCCGCAGGAAGTGTTAAAGGGAAAAGGACGAATGGTAATCAGTGAGTCGGTGGCGGTAAGATATTTCAGCTATAAGGGGAAAGGTGATATGTCGCCGATCGGGAAAACCATGATGATCGGAAGCACGAATGATGTTACCGCAGTCGTAACCGGGATCATCAAAGACCCGCCGCACAATTCACACTTCCATCCGGAGATCATTATGTCACTGGAAACATCAGGATATGCTGACAATACATACTGGGTGAATACAGAGGTTTACACGTACGTCAAATTATTTCCGGGAACAGATCCGGCTGGCATTCAGCGCACGATCGATGGTTTTATCACGAAATACTGTGCAAGGGAAATCGAAGAGAACATGAAGGTTCCGTTAAAGGAATTTCTCGGCAACAACGGCTTCCTCGGGTTCAGGACGCAACCGCTCACTGACATCCATCTTCATTCAGACCTTGGTGACGAATTTGAGCCGAATGGAAATATTGAATATGTCTACCTCTTTAGTATCGTAGCCGTTTTTATTCTGCTTCTCGCGTGCATCAACTTTATGAACCTGTCAACTGCGCGATCAACCTTGCGGGCTAAGGAAATTGGCGTGAGAAAAGCTATTGGCGCAGGAAGAAAGTCGCTGGCCCTTCAATTTTTGCTCGAAACATTTATGTATTCGTTGGCTTCACTCGCTGCAGGTCTGCTGATCGCCGCGCTGCTGATCGAGCCGTTTAACGATCTGGCAGCGAAACAACTTTCACTGCATGCGCTTTTAACGCCTGGCTTTCTTTTGTCAGCCCTTGCACTTCTGGTGCTGGTAACGGTAATCGCGGGCACTTACCCGACTTTTTACCTAACGGCATTTAACCCGATCACAGCATTGAAGGGTAAGACCAAATCGGGGGGTGGATCTCTGATCAGGAACGGATTAGTGGTTTTCCAGTTTGCCATATCAATCTTCCTTATTGTCGCATCGCTTTCCATTTATCATCAGCTCTCGTATCTCCAGCAGCAATCATTGGGATTTACAAAGCAGGATGTTGTCGGGCTTATGCACACAATGAACCTTGGGGTAAATGCAGGCGCGTTTAAAAATGAAATTGAAAGCCACACCGAATTTGTTGCAGCCAGTTATTCTAATCGTCTTCCGCCTGATCTTGATTGGTTCGGAACATTTGTAACAGAGCAATCGTCGGTCAATCAACTTGCTGCCATGTACATGGCGGATCACGATCATCAGAAAGTCATGGGTTTCATCATGGCGGAGGGTCGTTACTTCTCTCGTGATTTTCCGTCAGATACGCTGGCAGTGATCATGAATGAAAGCGCCATCAGGCAATTTGGACTTTCTGACTGGCAGGGAAAAAAGATCAGGTTTGCGGGTGATGGCAATAGCCCGGATTTTCACATTATCGGTGTCGTTAAAAACTTCAATTATCTTTCATTGAAGTCTTCTATTCAACCGATGGTGATGATGCTCGAAGAGGGAGCTAACTGGGATATCGCCGTAAGACTAGCGCCTGGGAATACAGCTGATAAGATTGCTTTGTTAAAAGAGATCTGGAAAAAATATCTTCCGGACGCGCCATTCGAATACTCATTTGTCTCAGACAACTTCGACAGGAAGTTCGCCAGCGAGGCTCGCATGAAAAAAGTAATGATCATTTTCACCGGACTGACAGTCTTTATTGCGTGTCTTGGTTTGTTTGGTTTGTCAACCTTTACGCTGGCGCGAAAATCCCGGGAGATCGGCATTCGGAAAATCCACGGTGCCTCATCCCTGCAAATACTTTACCTGCTTTCGCGCAGCTATATGTTGTTGATAATGGTTGCATTCTTCGTCGCGTCTTTCGCTTCATGGTTTGCCGTCAACAAATGGCTTGAAGGATTTGCATACCGGATACAATTCAGTTTTCTGTTGACGTTCATTGCAGGCATTGTTTCGATATTGATTGCGCTGTTTGTCGTGGGTCACCAGACACTTCGTGCGGCAGCAACGAATCCGGTGCAGGCATTACGAGCGGATTAGTTAAACACGCCTAATAGCCCAATCAACGTTACCACCAGACGAATTTTAGATCTAATGAGTCAGCGAGACGCTGACGATCGCTAAGCACAAGCGTGACGCTTGCGCTAGCGGTGGAACGCTCAATGTAGTTTTGCCGGAGGCAACATTTTGCGGCTCTTGTATTCAAATTTAGATAAACACTTCTTGTTGTAGTTTCGCAGGTAATGAATGGGAAATATATCTGTAATTCCTCCGCGTTTCTCTGCGCCGCTCCAGCGGGCTGCGTCTCAGCGGTGATTACACTACTGCCAACCTGTAAAAAAGCCCGGAGTCATCCCCCGGGCTTGATCGTCAAAAAGATTATCGCTTATACTACTTCACTGCATAATCATCGTCGCATGTTCCGTCTCCGTAGTTGACAACAATTGTGTTGCCCTGAAACACGACACGTTCTTCACCCTGAACAGGTAAGTCACCCTCACAACCAAAATCATACAGAAGTGCTTTGGTTACCGTAATACTGAATTCCTCTCCGCTGCTCAGGTTGCCACTTGTTGACATTGAGTTTACTTCCATTCCGTTTTCGGTCAGCGTTGCAGTTTGTTGCATGATCAGTCTGCCTGTAACATCGTTCTCAGAAGTAATTGAAAGATCCTGCTCCATCTCCTGGACAAATTCGCCTGATTCCAGATCAATAAGAAAGCTGCCGGTTACAGTACCGTTTATAATCTCATTAGCGTTTTCAGAATTCAATTCGGTGTAGTCGATAAACTCCAGTTCAAATTCAAAAGTGTTTTCATTAAAGTGGAAGACCATAATTACTTTTCCTGCGACTTCGATTCCTTCCTCGGTCTGGCAACCTTCACCGAAATTCATTGTTATTTTGACAGAGCCATCTTGCAATTCCTCTTCGGTTATATCAGCGCATGGCGCTGTTTCCTTTATGCGGGCAATGGTAGTTTTTAACGCGCTTCTTCGTCCGGCATCGTCTGATGATACATCTGGAATGTTATTATCAACGAAACGCTTGATAAAACTAAGGTCTTCACGAAACGCATTTAGTTTTTGCACATTCTGAACTTTAGCAGGATCGTTTACAATGGATGGGCTGTCGTTGTCATCCTGGCATGATGAAAAGAACATTACCGCTGAAAGTGCTACAAGTGCTAAAAGGGATTTGATTGATTTTGTTTTCATATTGTTTGTGTGATTACAATATGAGTACAGGCATGCGACGATTTACCCTACCTATTTCTTAAAATTATTTATTAGTGTCCGGGAAAATTTTCTGGCTAGCGCTTGTCTGACACTACGTGTCCGCACGGTAATGCCATAACTTTCTCAATGGTTTCAAGTGCGGCTGGTGTCCACGAAAAGAGCGGAGTTTGCGGGCATGTGCAAGGGTGCGGCTAGCGCGGGTAGCAAATTCGGTTTTCGTGGCTCCCTTTTCTTTGGTTACCTTTCTTTTGGGTGAGCAAAAGAAAGTAACACCAGTAGCCGTGTCGTAGCACAGGCTCTATTCAGTACCGTCGAGAAATCGATGATCATCTGTGAAACGAGGTTTTATCGGAGTCTTTTATTTTAACCGGACAATGAAAATTATTTTAAGATATCTTCTACTTCCTCTTCAGACGAAGAAAAAGGCCTCTCCGGTATATTATTCAGAACTTTTAAGTTGAGCTAAGAAGTTGTGAAATTTTACGCAGAGCCTTAGCGCTCAAAAAGAAACGTTAATAAACGCGCTCGGAGAAAAACCGAGTAAAATTATATCGTTATAGACCGGCGGTAGTTCAGTATTAGTAAATATGGCTTTGTCCAGTTCCGTCTGATCAACCATCCTGGTTTTAACATTGTGATGATTCGTCACATTGTGAATGGACACACCAGCTTCCAGTTCGACAGCACCCTTCAGTCTGAATTTGTAAGAAGCCGCAAGATCAACCCTGAAATATGCAGGGAGTCTGGATTCATTACGGTAGTCGAGGAAAAGTTCATAGTCGTTAATATTTCCACTGTCATCACGATAATAGCGAGCTGTATATTTTGGAAACGGCTTGCCAGAGCCATAGATCGTGGTTGACGAAAGATTCCAATTACCAAGTGTAAGCATGTTGACAATCTTTAACTCATGGCGTTGATCCTGCCACGACGGCGCAGCCTGGCCGTTGAGAATATATGGATTGCTTTGCGTTGCGCGTGCGAGCGAGTACGCGATCCACCCCTTGTGAATGCCGGTCATCTTCTGGATGATCACGTCAAGTCCGTACACATCCGTGGTTCCCGCGTTACGGTCTTCGTCAATAACAACACCGGTGGTAATTTTATAATACATCTCAGCATCATACACCAGTTGATTTCCTTTCAGTGTTGCCCCGGCGCTTAACTGATCAGAGGAAATGACAGGTTGCGCATCACGCTCAGGTTGTGATAACAGCCAAAAATTTTCATTTAACCCCGACACTGTTCCCGTCTCCCAATAATACAACACCTGGCTGATGAACTGATTGCTTCGTGCGTATCCGGCTTTGAGATTAAAATGATCATTCACTTTGTATCGCGTCGTCACGCGCGGCTCTGCGTATACTCCAGGGCTTGCACTTACATAGTGGTTCAACCGTAATCCGGCGGTGCTGGTGAATCTACGCGACGGCCAGATGATAACACTACCATAGATGCTGTGCAATAAGCTTTTTTCAGAGAATCGCGCATCCGTGTCTTCTGGGAATTCGCCCGGAAAATCACCTGTAAGAATTGTCTTGTCGTAAATGTGAGCATCCGTCTCCTGCCACACACCTGATAAACCGAACTCCAATGTGAAGTCTTTGTTAACCAGCCATTCGTTGTCAATGGCGCATGTGAAATCATTAATATTGTTCTCAACCTTCAGTTCGTAGGAGCCCATCATTTCCTGGGACTGCGACGAAGTCTTTATGCGGTGGTTTCTAAAAAATCTCGAATCTGAAATTCTGAGATTCGAGTAAAACTTACTATTCCACTGCCTTCCCCATCGTAAGCTTAAACCATTATTTCCCCAACGGGTTTGCCTCTCAGATGCAAAACTGTAGTCATCGAAAATTGTAGATTCGTCAATATCCATCTTATCACGGCTCACATACATACTCAAGGATATAACATCGCTCGTTGAGGGCCTGAAAGTCAGCTTGGCATTGGCATCGTGAAAAAAATATGAGGGCGATGTGGTTCCGCCGAAAGTATTAACTAATCCGAACAACTGAATCTGGTCATTGGATAACTGCGCAATGTCAAACAGTTCTTTAAACAAGTTGCTTTTAACAGCATCTGTAAATGACCTTCTTGCGCCAGCAAAAAAGGACCACTTCTTTCCAATCGGAATTTCTGCAGTAGTCTTGGCGTTAATAGAGTTGAGTCGGACATTAAACGCCGGCTTTTCCGTATTGCCATTTTTCGTTGTGATATCAACCACGCCGGATACGCGGCCGCCGTACTTTGCATCGAACATGCCTTTATGCACACGAACGTCTTTAATGACATCGGCATTGATAATGCTAAAGGAGCCAAAAAAATGATCCTGCTGATAGATCGTCATACCGTCCAGCAACACAAGATTGTAGCTTGGGTGCATACCGCGTATCACCATGCCTGAAGAAGATTCATCCGTCGTCGACACGCCTGGCATTAGTTGCATCGTTCGGAAAATGTCCTGCTCGCCGAGTGAAGGCAGACTGTTAAGCGATGCGGGATTGAACACGAGCGCGCCAGGCTGGCCTTCAACTTTAACAGCCTGGTTGTACTCATCCATCACAACAACTTCATTGAGAATCTTCGCGTCGCTGCTCATCCGGATATCCGCGGAAGCGTGATCGCCAATTTCACTTATCCCAAGCGACCGGGTGATATAACCCATGTAACTGACTTCAAGCACCGCCGTGTCGGTGGGAATGTTCAAGATCGTAAAATGGCCATCGTTGTTACTCGTCGTTGCAATTGCAGAACCATTAATCCTGATCGTTGCCTGCGGTAACGTTTCACCTGTCTCCGCATCAAACACTTTCCCTGACACTGTGATGTTGCGTTTCTCCGGCTGGCTCTTAGCTGATTCCTTCGGCGCCGGAACAATAATGATGTTAGCGCCGACCTCCTGGTATGTGAGGGACGCGCTTCGCAGCAAACGTTCCAGCGTTTCTGAAATACTAAGGTTTGCGAGCTGCAGGTCTACGACTACATTCTGCACAAGCGAATGGTCGTAGGCGATCCGCAGATTGTAGTTCTCTTCGATGGTCTTCAATGCTTTCGATAATGGCATGCGTCGAAATACCTCATTGACGACGATGGCAGAAACAGATTGTTGCGCCCACGCACCGACGACTGCGCAGACAAAAAAGACAGAAAGACCAACGCGGATCACTTAACGATAATCTTGTTATTGCTTTGACGCTCGTACTTTAACGACATGGGCTTGAAAACCATGGCGAGCGCGTCATCGAGATTGCCTTTGTTAAAGTATCCTGTATACAGGCGCGACGCGTTACCGGTGTAAACAATTTCGACATTGAACTGTCTTTCAATTTCATCGATGACATCACCAAGCGGCTGCGCTTCAAAATAGAAATCACCGTCGCGCCAGGTAGTGCGCTCAGCGTTGAAGGATATCGGAGATGTCAGCGCGCTATTTATCAATGAGGTCGATAAGCCCTTCGTGAGGATGATATTGCTTTCACCGCTGTTAACTTTCACCTTGCCGGAATAACACGCCACCGCAAACGCAGTAACCCTTGCGTTGACGTTGAAGCTCGTCCCAAGCACCGTCACAGAGCCTCTATCAGTGTTGACTGCGAATATGGATCCTTTCTTTACATCGAAGAATGCCTCGCCTTGCAACGTCAACGACCGATCTCCAAGCCAGCCGAACCGGCTGAACGTGATCTTCGAATCTGCGTTCAGTGTAACTTCCGATCCATCAGGTAACACATATACTTTTGTCTCAGCCAATTGCGTTGAGATGCTGACCTTATTAAAAACAAAAAAGGCAATAACCAGTAGCGACACCGATGCAGCAATGCTGAGTGGAATCCACCGGTTCATCTTTACAACTTTCGCTTCTTTCGGCTGCGGCTTATCAAGGGTGGCCAGAAAGTTTTCCCACGCCTCTTCGGTAGTGGTCTTATCGGGAACTTTCATCCCCGCAGAACGGCTGATCAGCTCCTCGTAGTCGCGCACAAGCGGATCGGCGTTTTCTTTTCGTGAATTGAGTTCGGCAGGCGTTACCTTTCCTTCCAGCCAGTCTTTCAAAAAATCATTGCTATTCTCCATAACTAAACCCTGGCTTGTGTTACATTTCTCAGACTTTCAAGCGCAGCGTGCATTCGCTTCTCTACCGCCTTAACGCTTATCTCCAGCCGTTCCGCGATTTCTACATAAGTGAAATCGTCAATCCTGTTCATCAGAAAAGTCACGCGTTGTATCTCCGGGAGGTTATCGAGCGCGCGATTTAATCGAGCGGCAAACTCATCTTTTTCCATTATATATTCTGGCGACTCGGAAACAGAGCGGTCATGATCTTCGAGCTTTAATTCAAACCTTGCTTTGGCACTGTTAAAGTGATTAATAGCAAGATTGTTCGCTATTTTATAGAGATAACTTTTCACAGTGTCATGCACGATTGAATCGCGTTTATCCCACGCTCGGATGAATACCTCCTGCGTGATATCTTTCGCGAGGTCAATGTCCCCCAGTTTGTAATAGAGGAAATTCTTCATCGGCCTGTAATACTCCTTAAATATTAACTTGAATTCTGCTGGCGTCATCCGGTAAATTCTATCCTGGATAGTGGCCGGCAGTTAAACCCTTTGCATGGCACTCCCGGATTCCGTGCCCTAATATAACCTTCGCCGTTTATATCGGCGCCATCGTCACCACAATTTCGGCTTCAAAAATCTGTACATATATTGAAATCCTGAGGCTGTTTTCTGACAGCTCCAAAATCTCCCAATCCGAAGCTTCTTCACCCGGAAAACGCATGCTAAGGATAGACTCATTTGCTTCAAAATTCCATGAACCGCCGGCATCGGTTTCAGTTTCGTCACATTTTAATTCGCCTGTCTGAACCAAAAAACTCCCATCACTGCTGAACGTATAAATATTGTCGGTTTCACATTCGTCCACTTCGAGTGTCCCGTCTCCACCTCCAATTTCATAGCTGACGACTTCCCACGAGGTTGCGACCAGTAGCGGCGTTTTACTCGGCGCCGGTTCATCTTCTTTGCAGGAAATGAATAGAATTGCAACCAGGCTGCCTATTAATAATGATCGTTTGTTAAATGACTTCATACCATTCAAATTTCTTATTCTCCGATTTGTTCGCTTAATGATAATACAAGTATGCGCGCATTTACCCTAATGCATGTCGAAAATATATTTTTCTAAGAAATGGATAGAATTGAGTCACCCATTGTGTGTGAATTTGGCAGCAAGTAAAGTTAATATATTGTTAAACGCATATTGGACACCAGGCCTCACCGGCCATTCCCTTATCTTAGGACAAACACACACAATAAATGAATGCGATCATCGGGCTCGCCAGAAGGGCAAAGAAAAATCCATCCCAGTTTCTGATAGCAGTCACAGGGTTTACCCTTGCCTGGCTCTGTGTGGTCGGTCTTGGCATTCACCTGTACCACGAATTCACCTATGATCAGTTTCATCAAAATGCTGAGAGGATTTTCCGGATTACACACAATGAAAAGGCGGGCGAGATCCCCGGCACAAGGCATCTGGCCACGGTGGGTCCACCAATGGGGCCGGCACTGAAGGAACAATTCCCGGGAGTCGAAGAGTACGTGAGATTTCGTACGAGCGCAGACTGGTTGGTCCGTGTAAACAATACACAGCATTATGAACAAAGGGTTTCGTATGTCGACCCGTCTGTTTTTAAGGTATTCAGTTTCCCATTCCTTGACGGGGATCCGGAAAGCGCTTTATCATTGCCAGAAAATGTTGTGCTTACTGCGCGGACTGCTAAAAAATACTTTAATGAAACGCAGGTTGTTGGACGAATGCTTGAAATGAATGGCAAGCAATATCGGATTACCGGCGTGCTCGCCGACATACCGTCTAATTCACATATCCGGTTCGATTTCCTTCTTCCCTTTCAAAGCTTTACCGTTCCTTTCGGGTATCCTGTCACCCTGGAAAGTTGGGGCTGGATTTCATTTCATACATATGTATTACTTAAGAGAGGTCACACTGCTGCCGAACTTGAGAGACAATTACCACAACTGGTCAATCAACATTGGACTCCGGAGCGCGCGAAAAAATTTAAAATACAGCTTCAGCCGTTAACGAACATTTACTTCGGCGATGTTCATCATGAGGACATCGTTGCTGGGAACGGTACATATGCCATGGTGCTCGCGCTTGCAGCACTGGCAATTTTTGTTGTTGCTGCATTCAATTATACCAACATCTTTTTTGTGTCGGGGCTTCGTCGCACACGGGAGGCTGCCGTGAAAAAAATCCTTGGTGCAAGACGAAGCATCATGTACCTGAGTTTTCAGGTTGAGTCAACCATATTGATCGTGTTTTCGCTCGCCATCGCGCTTGCGTCGTTTCCTTTCCTCCAACAGTTTTTCCCATGGCAAACCGACGCGACAACACTAACAAGCAGCGAGGCCGTTGTCCTGGCGTTTGTGCTATTGTTGATCGCGTTTGTTACGGGATGGCTTTCGGCTGTCTTCCCCGCCAAAGCGCTGGGTAGCGCAACGCTTCAGCAGTTGCTAAAAGGATCCTTCAAATCGGTAGGCGCGGGTAGCTGGATGCGGAAGGCTGGCGTATTAACACAGATTGCTGTGTCGACGGGATTGCTATGCTGCGTAGCGGTCGTCAGCTCCCAGATGGATTTTCTGGAACACAAGGACCTTGGTTATCGCAAAAGTGAATTGCTTGCTGTGCACGTGCCCGGAGAGCATCTGAATACTTCCTTCGAATCGTTTAAGACCACATTGCTGTCGAATCCTTTCATTGCAAATGTGAGTGTTTCGGGCGGGCGCCTCGATGGTGACAATGGCAACGTTCCGATCTTTACCGAAACCACCGGCGACACAGGACTGCCAATGGCCATTGACGCAGTTGGCTTCGAATATTTCAGGACGATTGGTGTGCCATTATTAGTGGGACGCGAATTCACGAGGGATAAAGCAGCTGATACGTTGCAGGGTGTGATTGTGAACATTTCGGCCGTGAAGGAATTTGGGTGGACGCCGCAGGAAGCGATTGGAAAAAAAATCCGCGTTAGCGACATTGTCATCAACGGTGAAATTATTGGTGTGGTGCCCGATTACAATTTTGGATCCTTACATCACGCGGTCATGCCGCTCGTGCTGAGTTATCCAAGGACGAGACTGGAGGATGTTTTCATACGATTTGATCCACGCCACCTTCAGGAAATTGTTCCGGCGATCACGCGTGCATGGACGACCGTTTTTCCGGCGTTACCACTTGACTACTCTTTCCTCGACGAACATCTGATGTCGTTATACAAATCGGAGCAGACGTTTTCTTCCATCATCCAGTTCTTTGCAATCGTCGCGGTAATCATTGCGTGCCTTGGCGCCTTCGCGGTCGTCAGCCAGGACGTCCTTTACAGAACGAAAGAGATTGGTGTACGCAAAGTGCTTGGCGCTTCGGATTTTTCTTTGATTTCGATGCTACTGCGCAGTATGGTTATCATCACGATCCTTGCTAACCTGATTGCATGGCCTGTGGCCGATGTGTTGATGAACACATGGCTGAACGAGTTCAGCTATCACATCGCTGTCGATTGGTACATCTATCCGGTGGCTGGGGCATGTGTGCTCCTCGTTTCCATACTTTCAGTCATGTTGCTGGCGGTGCGCGCGTCTAAAATGAAATGCGTGGAGAGCCTGAAGACGGAGTAGAACCCTATTGGATTTCAAAAAAGGGATCGAATCGTCAATCACAACGTTTTGTAACGGCGTGCGGTATTGAATCGCTGAAATGCTCGTCCTGATTCAGTGAGATCCCGGATCGAAATTATTGACTTTGCCACCTTTTCCATCTGAATGATTCCGGCTAAGTAGCACTTTCCAAAAGAAAGTCTCGTATTTCTTTAACAAAATATATACTAATACGTATATTTGTTTTACAATCTATATACAAATGAGCAAGGAATACCTCGGTGAGTTTGAAGAACTTGTGCTTACAATGGTTGGCATATTACAGGAAGATGCCTATGGGAATGCGATTGTTACCGAAATCCGGGACCGCATGGACCGCGACGTGAACTTAAGCGCTGTGCATGTTACGCTTTACAGGCTCGAAGACAAGGGTCTGGTGAAATCGCGTATGGGTGGTTCAACGAACGAACGGGGCGGAAGACGAAAACGCATATTCACAATTACAAACGCAGGTCTCGCGATGCTTCGTTCCTTGAAGGAGGTCCGGCTCGAGCTCTGGAAATTAATCCCGCAATTAAAAATCGTTCATTCCTAAAATGACAAATTACCTATGAAGGAATCAAAGGCATCGCCACCCTTGTGGGCCATCCGGTTTCTTACCTGGTTTTGCCCGCCGCAGTTGCATGAAGCAATTGAAGGCGATCTTTGCGAACAATTCGAGTCAGATGCAAGTGCCCTTGGCGCATCACGCGCACGCAGAAACTTTGTATTCAATACCCTTCGCTTTTTTCGTCCTTCCATTCTTATGAGAAACAATTTCAGCCTGAACTTAATTGGTACCATCATGATCAGCAATTACGCAAAAGTGGCCATCCGCAACATCACCCGCAGAAAGCTCTATTCATTCATCAATGCATCGGGCCTCAGCATTGGCATTTCGTTCTGCATTCTTATCTATCTGTTCATCCAGGACGAAAAAAGTTTTGACCAGTTTCATGCAGACAAGGAACAGATCTTTCGCATAGACGAGACCAGCTACACGCCCTGGTGGGGCGGTGATCCCTCGAATGCATACAGGCAATCGGCTTACTTGCCACTGCCGGCATTACAGGCAATGAAGGACGAATTACCCGAAGTAGCCTTTGGTACTCATTACAGATCCCACTGGAGTGGCGCGTTACGATACGAAGAGAAGGTGTTCACGGAAAATTTTGCGCTGGTCGGCCCTGACTTCTTTAAGATGTTCTCATTTCCCATCCTGCGCGGCAATGCGGAAACTTTGTTTCGCGACAAGAATGAAATTGTACTTACGCCGGCGATAGCCAAAAAATATTTTGGTGACGATGATCCGATCGGAAAGACCGTTTCCCTTTTTATCGGTGAAGAAAAATTGCTGACCGTCACAGGCATTATTGACGCACCTCCGGCAAACTCGAGCTTGTCGTTTGCCATGCTTGTGCCAATTGAGAACGATCCGTCATTCGAACGAAACAGGAACAGATGGGGA
>Ga0196965_1000306_pt1 | contig 33328 bp, 30 predicted proteins | sample S1_20metaG_FD_148668 | JGI IMG/M metagenome (GOLD analysis project Ga0196965, IMG submission 148668) | Soil microbial communities from Anza Borrego desert, Southern California, United States - S1_20 | ecosystem: Environmental > Terrestrial > Soil > Desert | place: USA: California | collected...
GAGACGCTACCATGCCGGGAAGATGGGCTGCGCCCCCTGCTCCTGCAATGATGACGCGAATACCACGTTCACGTGCCTTCGTGCTGTAGTCAACCATACGCAGGGGTGTACGATGTGCCGATACAATGGTGACTTCGTACGAAACTTTCAGCTCGTCCAACACCTCGGCAGATTCTTTCATGATCCGGAGATCGGATTGACTGCCCATGATAATACCCACTACAGCATGACTCATAATTATGAAATGACTTTTAATTTTTCCTTAACAAATTGGGCTTTCTTTTTCAATTGATCAACATCCCGATCAACAATTGTCACGTGTCCCATTTTACGATATGGTTTAGTGATCAGTTTCCCATACAAGTGGACGTGAACACCGCTTATACTCGTAACGTCGTGAAATCCCTTGTATCGTGCCGGCCCTTCGTACCCCGGCTCTCCCAATAGATTTACCATGGCACTCGGTAATACAATACTAGTATCCCCAAGAGGAAGATTTAAAATGCTGCGTAAATGTTGTTCATATTGTGAGGTGATGTTGGCTTCAATTGTTTGATGACCGCTGTTGTGCGGACGCGGTGCAATTTCATTGACCAGTACTTCACCTGTTTTGGTAACAAACATTTCCACGGCAAGTAAACCTACCATGTTGAGTTTGCTGATAATCGTTTCGGCTATTGCCGTTGCTTTTTGTGTAACGAGATCGCTCAGTTCCGCGGGCGCAAATAAATATTCCACCAGGTTATGTTCCGGATGAAAAATCATTTCAACAGCAGGAAAAGCTTTGATTTCTCCGGCTTCGTTTCGGGCAATGATAACGGCAATCTCCTTGTCGAAATCGACGAGCTTCTCCAACAATCCTGGCGCATCGAAGGCTTTCGACAAATCAGATATAGATCGCATGATTTGTACACCACGACCATCGTAACCTTCACGGCCAAGTTTATTCACAGCAGGTAGAAAATCAGAATGACGCTGAACCGCTTCTGCGTTTTCTGTTAAAATAAAATCTGCGGTTGGAATGGCGTGCTCTCTGTAAAACGCTTTTTGTTTCCGCTTGTCTTGAATCAGTTCAATTACTTCGGGTTGCGGGAAAACCTTTTTGCCTTGCCGAGCCAAATCTTTCAACGCAGCAACATTTACATTTTCGATTTCGATTGTAAGGATATCACACGACCTCCCAAAATCCATTACCGTATTGTAATCCGTGAGTTTTCCCTGACGAAATTCAGCAAGCGAAGCACATGGCGCATGTACATCAGGGTCTAAAATTGAAAATGATATATTGAAGTCGATGCCCGATTGAATAAGCATTCTGCCAAGCTGGCCGCCACCAAGCACACCTATCTTGAAATTTTGTTGAAATATTCCGTCCAAACCAAATGAATTTGAAGCGAAAGTAAGAGAAAACACAGTGATACGGAACTTGCGCTTCGAAAAGGTTCAGGATACGATCATCGAAATAGTGAATGGCGAAATCTTCATCGACCTCCAGCTACAATTTGTTGGGTGACGATGACATGCCTGCGCTTAGGAAAAGACCTGGAAGACAATAAGGGCTGAAACGTAGGCCAGAATGGTCATATAAACAAGCTGGATGAGTGGCCATTTCCATCCCTTGGTTTCGCGGTATACAACGGCAAGGGTACTCATACATTGCATGGCAAAGGTGTAGAATACCAACAAAGATAATCCTACGGCAGTTGTAAATCGCGGGCCACCGGTTTCAGGATTCACCTCTTCTTTCATGCGTTGCTTAATGGTTCCTTCATCGTCTGTGCCACTACCGATACTGTATATGGTGGCCATGGTCCCAACAAACACCTCACGGGCAGCAAAAGAAGTGATCAGCGCGATACCGATCTTCCAGTCGTAACCAAGTGGTCTGATCGCCGGTTCTATCGCTTTACCAATAATTCCTGCATAAGAATGTTCGAGCTTGTAAGAGGCAACGGCGTCGTCTAATTCCGCTGGGGACAATTCCCTTTCAGTGGATTGTGCCAGCACATTTTGTTCCGCATTATTCATTGCGTCGCCAGGGCCAAAGCTGGCCAACACCCACAGAATGATACTGATCGCAAGAATGATTTTGCCTGCTTCGAAAACAAAAGCTTTTGTTTTTTCCAGAATGGTATAACCCACGTTCGACCACTTGGGTATCCTGTAAGTGGGAAGCTCCATGATGAGGTAACTCCTTTCCTTCACGCGAATGATTAGTTTCATCACCCAGGCCGAAACAAGGGCAGCCACGAACCCCAGGAGATAAAGACCCATGAGTGCAAGGCCCTGGAGGTTAAAAAATCCCAATGCTTTTTGCTCAGGAACGATCAATGCGATGAGGATCGTAAAAATGGGTAATCGCGCTGAGCAACTCATCAAAGGTGTAACCATGATGGTGATGGTGCGTTCTTTCCAGTTGTCGATCGTGCGCGTTGCCATGATAGCAGGAATCGCACACGCTACGCCAGACATAAGTGGAACAACACTTTTTCCGTTTAATCCGAATTTCCGCATCAGCTTATCCATCAGGAAAACAACGCGCGCCATATAGCCCGATTCTTCCAGCACTGAAATGAAAGCAAATAAAATAGCAATCTGTGGAACGAAAATTACAATGCCGCCGATTCCCGGCACAATACCATCAGCCAGAAGGCTTGTAAGCGGACCCGCTGGTAGTATGTCGGACAAATACGAACTTAATTGAGCAAATGTGGCGTCAATAAAATCCATCGGTACTGATGCCCATGGAAAGATGGCCTGAAAGATGAGGAACAAAACCACGAAGAAGATCACGTAACCCCATACACGATGTGTGATGATGCGGTCAATGCGCGTTGAATTTTTTTTCCACGATGGGTCTTGACTTTTCAACGTCACTTCGTTCAACAAGTCTTGTATATAGCTATACCGTTGTATCGTTTCAGCACCTTGAAATTTTCCGGAGAAGAACTGATGCTTTTCCCGAATATCATCTACCTGTTTTTTTTGACCGGGATTCAGAAATCCTAGTGATTGTGGTTGCTCAAGGAAAAGGTAGGCCTCATAATCGTTGTCGACACCTAATTGGTTTCGCAGGTCTTTTACTGGTGCAGCCACTTCCGTCCAAACCGGAAAAATGGTTTGTTGGTTTGAATTTGCAGGTGCGGTCAATTCCTGAAGGAGCTGAGCAACACCTACGCCGTTTCGGGCATTAACGGGAATTACAGGAACCCCTAATTTCCTGGACAGTGAATTCAGATCGTAGCTGATACCGGCTTTCGCAGCAAGATCCATCATGGTTAAGACCAATACCGTAGGCAAACCCAGGTCAATAATCTGCGTAAGCAGCAGCAGGCCGCGCTTTAAATTGGTAGCATCGGCTACCACAACAATTCTGGCTGGTGTGTTTGGGGAATGATGATTTAGAAGCACCTCGGAAACGATTCGCTCGTCGAGGCTCCTGGGATAAATGCTGTAAATTCCGGGGAAATCGATGATTTCAATGACTCCGCCATCCGGAAGGTTACATAGCCCGGATTTCTTCTCAACGGTCACTCCGGGAAAGTTTCCAATTTTCTGATTTAGCCCTGTAAGGTGGTTAAACAAAGAAGATTTACCCGAGTTAGGGTTTCCGGCGAGCGCAATTTTTATCCTTTTGGTTGAAGACATTAATTAACAATTGAAATCGTAGCCGCTTCTTCCAATCGAAGCGATAGCTCATAGCCCGAAACGCTGATGCAGACCGGATCTCCAAAAGGAGCAGAGAAATTAAATCGTATGGCAGCGCCTGGAAGACATCCCATCTCCATAAGTTTCACCGATAAATCATCATCGGTAAAACCCGATACAATCCCAACATCTCCGGGCTTCATCTCCGCTACGTTTTTAGCTGAATTTGCCATTCATCTTATTTAGATTAATTTCAAACAAGGCAAAGATATAGGTGGTTCCCCTTCCGTGCAACGATTTACAAGAAGATAAAAAACAATTTACCCTTATGGCGCGATCAAAGAAGAAAAAGCAAAAAAAGCAGGAACAAAAGCCAATATCCGAGGTGAATCGCGCTACGGCGTCGGATCAACCAAATGATTATGGCGGAATTCCGGATCGCGATTTGAAAAAAAACCTCGGCTGCGGTTAAATACTTTCTGCGACAAAAACGCGCTTCACACGTTCACTGGTATTTGTAAGGATCTCATAGGGAATGGTGTGGATGGCTTCTGCAACCTCCTGGATTGGAAGGTCTCGTCCAAAGACAATCACTTCATCACCCTCTTCAGCCTCTGTTCCGGTAAGGTCTATCATCGTCATGTCCATGCAAACATTGCCGATAACCGGTACTTTTTTTCCGCGCACCAGGACTTTTCCAACGCCACGGCTAAACGCACGATTGAATCCATCAGCGTAACCGATGGCAATGGTGCCAGTTTTCATTTCCCGGCTGGCGACACCGCGACGACCATAGCCAATAGTTTCACCCGGTGCGATCGTTTTTATTTGTGAAATCACCGTCTTTAATGTGGCTACCGTGCGAAGGTCATGCACCTGATCGTTGGTTGGATCCACACCATACAAACCAATGCCGAGGCGAACCATATCAAACTGAAATTGAGGAAGCCGGAGTATTCCTGGAGAATTAAGCAAGTGATAAAGCGGACGATAACCGATGTTATCAGATATAAATGCGGCCCATGTTCTAAAGTATGTCGCTTGTGTATTGGAAAAATCATCATGTAATGCCTCATCAGCTCCCGCAAGGTGGCTGAATATAGAAGCTACTTTAATATTGGGATGTTGTTTTAAAAGAAAGACCAGCTCCTCCAGCACAGGCTGTGAAAAACCCAACCGGTGCATGCCTGTATCAAGCTTAATGTGAACGTTACAGGCTCGTCCATTCAGAAAGCGCAACAATGAAATCAAAATATTAAAATTATAGATTTCAGGTTCCAGCCGATGCGTTATGATATTATCAAAACTATCTTCCGATGGATTCATCACCAGGATCGGTAAGGCGATGTTGTTTTTTCTTAGCTCAACACCCTCATCGGCATAGGCTACACCCAAGTAGTCAGCCCGATGATACTGTAAAATATTGGCGATCTCGTTGCTTCCACTGCCATAAGCAAATGCCTTGACCATGACCATAATTTTGGTGGATGGTTGCAGCCTTGATTTAAAAAAATTGAAATTATGGACAAGCGCATCTAAATCAACTTCCATGATAGTGCCATGCACTTTGCGCTGTAGCTTACTTACGATTTTTTCAAATTCAAAAGTACGCGCGCCTTTTACAAGAACCACTTCCTGTTGCCATTCATCCGGATTAAAACTGTGAATGAATCTATCGGTATCAGGATAAAACGTTGAAGGGATTGTAAAAGCATGTTGCTGTTTTTGTATTTGTGGTCCGATACCGATAAAACGCTGTACACCGCTTTCGTGAATAAGGCTGGCAATTTGCGTGGCAAGAGATTCTTCATCAAGTCCGGATTGAAGAACATCAGAAAGAATGACAGTCTTTTTCTTTTTCTGATGTTGCTGTGAAAGAAATTGTAAACTGATTTCAATTCCACCAAGGTCATTGTTGTATGTGTCATCGATGATCTGACATTGGTTAATCCCTTCCTTTAGTTCAAGACGCATCGGTATTGTTTTTAACCCGTTGACGCCTTCCTGAATTTGTTCGGGAGGGTATCCCATACACAATAAAACCACAATGGTATGGAGGCAATTTTCAACAGAAGCTTTATCCTGAAATGGAAGTGTAAAGATGAAATGACTGGATTTCCACCACAGGTTATAATTGTAGTGTTCTTTTTTGATGCGTATATCCGCTTCGGTTGATATACCCCACGAAATTGTATTCAGGGAAGCAGATTGAATAACCTCATCGATGATGCTGTGATCTTTACAATACACCACAAATTCTGCATTGCCGAATAACTTGATTTTTTCTCTGATCTTTTGTTCAAGATCGTTAAATCCTTCATCATGCGCAGGGCCGATGTTTGTAAATACACCGAAGGTAGGCTTAATCACCTGGAAGAGATTGTCCATTTCTCCGGGTTTTGATATACCAGCTTCAAAAATTCCAACCGTGTGATGTGATTGCATTTGCCATACCGACAACGGTACCCCTACCTGGGAATTATAACTTCCCGGATTTTTTACCGGCACTTCAAACTTCGATAAGATTTGAAACAACCATTCTTTGATGATAGTTTTCCCGTTACTTCCCGTTACACCGATAACGGGATATTGAAACTGATCCCGATGCACGCGCGCAATGGCTTGCAATGCCGATATAGCAGAGGGTACCAGAAGCATATTACTTTCTTTAAACCGACTGATATCTTTTGGCGCCCTTTCAACAATAAATTGCCGGAATCCGGATGCATACAACTTCTCAAGATGCTCATGACCATCATGGCGTTCACCTTTTATCGCAAAGAAAATCGTTCCTGCCGGTGTGGTGGCTTTCCGACTATCCAGTAAAAGGTGATGTACCGGTAAATCTTTCGTGAAGCAAATACACTTGCCTTTGGTGATATCAGTAAGCGCTGAGAAATGAATCATATTTAAAAAAGGCGCACCCCATTCGGTACATTTTTTTCGATTGAGCACAAAACCACTTCACCTTTGTCATCCGGAAAACCGGTAATCAAGACCTCAGACATAAAGTTGGCGATTTGTTTGGGTGGAAAGTTAACAACACAAATTACCTGGCGGCCAATAAGTTCGTCGGGTGTATAGTGAAATGTTATCTGTGCACTGGATTTCTTTATGCCAAATTCTCCAAGATCAACCCAGACTTTATACGCAGGCTTTTTAACTTCGGAAAATGCCTTCACATCCACAATCGTACCCGCTCGCATATCTATTTTGCTGAAATCTTCCCAATTTATCGTCATACGTTTGAAAAATATGTGTTGGGCTAAAAGTTAATGATTTGTTAAAGAGTTTCCAGATACCTTCCCGAACACTAATTTTAAAGAACTATTTCATTGTTCACGACATCTTTAATAAAATAAAAATTTTCTTTCTCTGTGAAACATAAAAGTAAATTTGGCCGTTACGACAGGGACCTAAACTGAATATGAGAATAAGCATTTGCAGCATGTTATTCCTGATATACGGTGTACTCTGCACTGGTGTACAGTCCGCTTATGCTCAGGAGGTTGGTAGTCCGAGTTTTGAGGCGTATGATATGGAACCAGGCCGCGAACGATTACTCCTGACCGCCGGCGAAACGTTAACCGATCCGGCAAAACCTACTGCCGAAGACAAACCTGCTATTAAAACCACATCAAAAGATTCTCTTAATAAACTGCCCCCTGTTAAAGCTGAAATGGAAAAAACGGAGGCATCAAAACCGGAAAGCAAGCCACAGGAAACCGACGATTCTATTCTTTCTTTCAATTTCCTTTATTATCTGATAGAGAAATACAAACTACAGGATATTATCGATTAGCTTTCTTTTTTGTTTTCTATTCCTATATTTGCAACGTTGTTGCAAATACGATGATCCGCCATCTTCTGATACTTTTCCTTTTTATCTCCTCGCAAATCCATGCGCAGGAAACCTGTTCACACGAAATCCGGGGAACGGTTGAAGACCACGAAGGAGTGGTATTGGTTGGTGCAACCATCTGGATCAACGCATTAAACCGCGGAACCACCAGTGCCCTGGAAGGAGATTTTATATTAAATGACCTGTGCGCGGGGAATCATGCAATTAGGGTATCATACCTGGGATACGAAGAGCAACATCTTACGGTGAGGGTACCAGTGTCGAAAAACTTAATCATCAAATTAAAACCTTCAACAAAAGTACTGCATGATCTCGTTGTTGAAGGTGAGCACGTTCAGAAACATGGGTTGTCACAATCGCTTAGCATCGTATCGGTTGACGAACTAAAAGCGCGAAAGGGAAAACCCCTGGGTGAAATTCTCCGTCATGTTCCGGGTGTTACAACGATGATGACAGGTCCGGGTATCTTCAAGCCCGTGATTCATGGGTTGCACAGTCAACGTATTCTGATCTTGAACAATGGCATTCGTCAGGAGGGTCAACAATGGGGAGTTGAGCATGCTCCTGAAATTGATCCATACATCGCAGTTGAGGTGGAAGTAGTGAAAGGAGCTGAAACGGTTCGCTATGGATCAGATGCGCTTGGAGGTGTAATCATGGTCAATCCACCTTCACTTCCACACTCTGATGCAATTGGTGGTGAGTTCAATACAGCCATCTCATCCAACAACAGAATGGGTGTTTTTTCAGCTTTGGTTGAAGGAGGTCTTGGTAAAACAAAAGACTTTGGCTGGCGCGTGCAAGGTACTGTTAAAAAAGGTGGTGATTTTCACACACCTGATTATAACCTCTCCAATACCGGGATGGAAGAACTGAATTTTTCCGGAGCACTCGGTCTAAAGCGAAAAGACCATGAGATCGAAGTATTTATCAGCACCTTCAATACAGCGATAGGAATTCTTCGCAGTGCGCACACAGGCAACCTGACGGACCTTCAAAATTCGATTCAGAAAAAACGGCCCTGGTATATCGGAGACTTTACCTATGCTATAGAGAATCCGCGTCAACAAACAAACCATCATCTTGTAAAAGTAGATGCTAACAAAATCATTAACGGAATAGGAAAGCTTTCTTTCAGATATGGAGGTCAGCTAAATCAACGCAAGGAATATGATATTCGCAGGGGAGCACGGAATAATACACCAGCCCTATCGTTGGATCTTTACAGCCATGTGCTGGACCTGACCCTCGACCATACACATGCGGAGTGGACTGGTAGTGTAGGACTGAACGGTACGTGGAAACAAAACGATAATGTATTGAGCACAGGGATATTGCCCGACTATCAGCAACGTTCAGCCGGAATCTTTTTTATTGAGAAACGCAAGCTGAATAAATGGCTTCTTGAAGCTGGCGTACGCATGGACTATCAACACCTCGATGTTGCCGTCTTTGATCAGCAAAACAATTTATTGAAGCCATCGTACAATTTTTACTTTGCATCGGCATCGCTGGGAAGTTCCGTTTACTTTAACCCCGGCTCGCGCTTGTCATTGAGTACTTCAGTCTCATCAAGACCACCGCATAGCAGTGAATTATTCAGCCAGGGGTTACACCATAGTGCTGCAGCCATAGAAGAAGGATTGATGATTTCGAATGGTGAATGGAATGATGATCTCAAGAATGTGAATAAGGAAGTGTCTTACAAAGCCGTGAGTACATATCAATATGCGGGTGACCAATTAACATTTGAAGTGACAGCACATTTGAACTACATAAACAACTATGTGTATCTCCGTCCTTATGAAACAAGGCTGGATATCCGTGGATACTTTCCTGTGTTTCATTATCGACAGACCGATGCACTTCTTGCCGGTGGCGATGCTTCGGTAAACTGGTTGTTGACGGAGCGGTGGACGTATGCAACAAGTGTTTCGTATCTGTATGCAGCAAACCTGACACAACATGATCGATTGCCCATGGTAGCACCACCCATGATCGACAATGAAATCACGTACACGCTACCCGCATTGCACAATTGGCGGAATCTTTATGTTAAGGCAAGCTTTCCCCTGGGATTAAAACAAACCCGGGCGCCAGAAACGATATATCCTGCAGATCTTGATAGTCACGATACATCCGATGGTAAACTGTTTGATTTTATGCCTTCACCTTCAGCCTATCTGCTCATGGATCTGGAGATAGGTGCTCAATTTCCGTGGACCAACCGTGACCTGACAATTATCCTTACCGCGGAAAATTTGCTTAACACTTCCTATAGAAACTACATGAATCGCCTCCGGTATTTTGCCGATGAAACAGGCAGGAACTTTACCCTACGGATGACTTATACATTCCATTCTCATAAATAAAAATCAATTCCCATTAACATGAAAAACATGAACTTTAGACTTTTTCGCCTGCCGGTAACAGTGTATGCGATTGCTTTAACTTTGGTATTTCAGGCTTGTAAAAATGATGATGATCCTAAGCCGGCCAATGAAGAAGAATTAATTACAACGGTAGCCCTGGTGTTTCAAAAGCTGGAATCAGACGAACCTGCGCGACGATTTGAGTGGAAAGACGTTGACGGAACAGGTGCAGGAGCGCCGGTTATTGATGAGATTGAACTTGATGCGCATGCGGCCTACAGCCTGTCCGTGGAATTAAAAGATGAATCAAATCCCAATGATGTTGAGGATATCACTTCGGAAATTGAAGAAGAAGGAACGGAACATCAGTTTTTCTTTACGGTTAATCCTGGAGATTTGGATATTGACATTACGTACAATGACGAGGATGCAGATGGTAAGCCGATCGGGCTTATAAATCATGTTGCTGTTGGTCATGCTCACGATGTAGTGACTGGTACTTTAGGCGTGACGCTCCGTCATAAGCCAAAAAAGGATGCAGCAGGTGTTGCTAATGGTGATATTACCAATGCAGCAGGAGACACTGACATTGAGGTCGTCTTTAATGTGAATCTGAATGAATAATGAACGCGGCTGGTTCAGCGAAAGGTTGAACCAGCTTATGCTTCTTTTTTTACGAGGAATTGCTCCACCTCTTTAAGGTTTAACACCCCTTCATAGTAAGCTTTCCCAAAGATCACTGCAAAGATACCCATATCATTTAATCGCTTGATGTCATCCAAACTTCTAACGCCTCCGCTTGCAAGGATGCACATTTCAGGAAAGGCATTAACAAGCTCCTGATAAAAATCAAAGGCAGGTCCTTCAAGTACGCCATCGCGCGACACATCCGTGGACTTCACATACTTCAAACCACGGCTGTAAAAATACTCGAGGTGTTCAAATAAGGTAAGGTGAGCTTTTCGTTGCCATCCGCGAAAGAGAATTTCTTTTGTAGTCCGATCAACAACGTCAGCACCCAAGGTCATTTTTTCGCGACCATAGGAAATGATCCAAGAGGCAAACAATTCAGGATCAGTAACAGCAATACTTGCCGCCGTAATGTAATCTGCGCCAAACTCATAGGCTTTACTAATATCGCCATCCGTTGAAATACCTCCGGTAAAATCGACTTTTAGGGTCGTATGTCCTGAAATCGCCTCGAGAACATGCCAGTTTTTAGGTGAGCCCTTTTCTGCGCCGTCCAGATCCACCAGATGAACAACTTCAATTCCATGATCTTCAAAACGACGGGCAAGATCCAAGGGATTTTCATCATATGCCTTTTCGCTGGAAGGATCGCCTTTACGCATCTTAACAACCTTGCCCTTTCGAATGGCTATGGATGGAATTACCTGGATCATCGGGAATAGATTATGATAGAATAGCGAAGTTACATGCAATGGACAAAAAAACCTCGGACAAGCGTAAAAAGCCTTTAAATTAAATGGCCTTATATTTGAAAGTTGCCTGGTAATAAATTTCTATCTTTAGCATATCATTTGATCGCTATGAAAAATCCTGTTATTGCGTTTTTGGCTTTGTTATTGATTTCTGTTGCCGGTCATGCCCAGGCACCGGTGCGCAGGTTACCCAGCAACATTAATCATCCATCACTCCATCTCTTTTCGCCTTATATCAGTGCCGATGGCAATGCGTTGTTGTTTGTTTCAAATATTGGACAGGATGGCGCACTTACTGTGTCGTACACAACAAAAAATCTTGCTGACTGGAGTGAACCCAAAGAACTGCCCAAGCATATCAATACCCGCTTAAATTACCTTCGTGGGTTTGCACTAAGTGCTGATGGAAAAAAGCTATATCTAACGTGCGCGAAATCACCTGTTATTGGCGGATATGATATTTTTACTTCTGAATTAAATGGAACCACCTGGTCTCCGATGGAAAACTTAATGCTTCCGGTTAATTCGAAACAAAACGACGGCGCGCCTTCCCTTACACCAGACGGTAACAACATCTACTTTATGCGCTGTGATAAAATGGATCAGCACGAAGCGGGAGGATGTAAAATATTTCGGGCCAGCAGAAAAAACGGTCAGTGGCAGGAGCCGGTTGAATTGCCGGAACACATCAACACAGGTAATTCACAAGCGCCGCGTATTATGGCGGACGGTGAAACACTCATTTTCTCTTCCGATAAATTTCCAGGGAACAAAGGAGGAATGGACCTTTATCAAACCCGATTTCAGGAAGGCAAGTGGACTGATCCGATAGCGTTGACTTTTGTTAATACCGACAAAGATGATCAATTCGTTACAGCGGATGCATTGGGCCGATATCTAATCAAAGAAGCACGTGGCACGCGAAATAATTATGAGTTAACAGAGTTTCTTTTTCCAACACAATTACGACCTCAGGGCTTAACAAAAGTAGAAGGAAAAATAACCGATCCGAACGATTTACCGGTTCCTGCTTACATAGCCGTTACAGATATAGAAACCGGTAAGCGCGTTTATAGTAGCAGGCCATTAACTGATGGCTCGTACTTTTTTTATCTTAAGGAAGGTAAGCGTTATGAATTTTCCGTCAACCCCGAACAAAGTAACACCACTTTTTTCGCGCGTATCTTTGACCTTACCAACGAAAGGATTCCACAGAAAGAAAAGGTTAATATAACGCTAAAGAATCCATCACCAGGAGACGAACTTAATCTCGATATGGTGAAGTTCAAACCAAACAGTGCCGAACTCGAGCCATTTTCCACCGAAGAGTTAAAAAGACTTGCGCGATTAATCAAAGCGAATCCTTCCTTGAAATTTGAAATACAGGTCTTGTTAAAAGGTTACAGAGAAAGCACGGATTTGTCCGATCCAACGTTGACTGAAATACGTGAGGAGTTGAAAACCATTCCGGTTGTAAGGGACACGACTATTTTCGAAGACAGTTTATCCCACCCGGTAGACACCACATTGGTTCAGACGGACAGTACATCAGGCGTTTCCGATTCAACGGATACAACGCAGGTTGAAAGTTTCGAAACGGTTAAGGTTATTTATTACCACAACGACAGAACGCCGGAGCAGGCGCAGGCCATTGTTGATTATCTGATCGAAGCGGGAGCCCCCGGTTCAAACCTTTCTACATTCGTGAATGCAATTCCTGGAGAATCGGAAGAGGATTATACATTAACAATTAAGACGGCCATACGGTAGAATAACATTGTTTGTCTGAACTGATTCATCGAAAGTGAATCACCGGTTTTGTAAACCATTCTCCAATGCGGTTTAGTATGAGAAGGGCAACGCGACCAGGGTTTTATCCCACATAAAAACCATTTCCGCTTCTTCTCCGATTTTTTCAAATGCAATGGTGAACTGTTCAAATTCCTTCTCCTGCGTTACGGCGAGAACATCAACAAGGAGAACATCAAATTGAGGATCGCGATTAGACACGCCGTTAGCGTTAACGCCCCATTGACCATATTGAGAATTGAAAATCACAACCCATTTTTCTTTTCCGGGAATGGTCCATAAAGAATATTTTCCCCGTGGAAGGACTTTACCTTCTATCGTTAATTGGCGATTGGTCGAAAAGGTTGTCGCCTCATTTGCACCTGTGCGCCAGACCGTATCAAAAGGAACAAGTCCACCAAAAATTTTTCTTCCCTTTTTATAGGGTCGATTGTAAAACAGTTCGATATGTAATTCGCCATCATGAAAAGAAACCGTTTCTTCCGGACTGGCTGATTTTTCCTGCTTTGTATTATAGCGCGAAACCATCCAGCCAAGCAGGATTATGATGGCAAGGGCAATTCCGGCAAAGATGATAAACCTTTTCATACAGGCGAGCAGTTACAGCATTCAAGCGTGAAAGAACAAATTTTTAACTGTAATGTGTTACAAAATATAGTATTAGCGCCTATTTTTACGTGCATTAAATAAAATAGTTATGGATGTAGCATCTTGGTGGCCGTTTTTTGTGGTAATCGCCCTTTTTCTTCTTGCCATTGTATCCCCATGGATATTCCCAAACAAAATGGTAAGCAAAAACAAACACGACAATAAGTACTAACGGAGTTTAACTCCCATGAATATCTGCGTTTTCTGCGGTTCAGCCTCCGGAAATGACCCAATCTATGGTCGTGCTGCAGAAAATTTTGGAAAACTTCTTGCCCTTCGTTCTCACCGCCTCATTTATGGTGGTGGAAATGTAGGCCTCATGGGCATTTTGGCGGATGCTGTGCTGAAACATGGTGGTGAAGTGATCGGTGTTATTCCCGGATTTTTGGAAAAACGGGAAGTCGCACATCGCGGAATTACCTCGCTTGAAGTAGTCACCAGTATGCACGACCGAAAGAAAAGAATGGCAGACCTGGCTGAAGCATTCGTTGCCCTTCCGGGCGGATGGGGAACGCTCGAAGAACTTGCCGAAATTCTCACCTGGAAACAACTGGGCCTTATTCATCAACCCATTGGACTTTTAAATGTTAATCGGTTTTTCGATCCGCTCCATCTTCAGATGAAACAAATGGTAGACGAAGGTTTCCTCATGGAAATGAATTTCAAAAGTTTAACCATAAATGAAGATGCAACCGCCCTGTTAGCTGCTTTGCTCGGCTAATTTCTCTTCTGTGCTGGAATTAATTGCTATATTGAAGCAGTGCACATTTCAGTTATGACAAAAAGCCTTCTCTTTCTGATTTTCTTTTTTATCGTGACAGCCACAGGTCATGGTCAGACACTTGGTTTTTCTTTGGCTAACGGAAAAAAGAAAGTACAGATACCCATTGAGATTTATAGTAATCTCGTGGTTGTTCCGGTTGTTTTAAACGAAACGTTACCACTCAAATTTGTATTGGATACCGGTGTGCGCACCGCGATACTCACGCAAAAGACTTTCAGCGACATTCTCAACCTTCCCTATACACGCAAATACTCCATTGCCGGACCTGGTGGTGTTAAAGTTGTAGACGCATACATTACTAACAATGTCACCATTCAACTCCCGGGTGTAAATGGGCGAGGACATGCCTTACTGGTATTGGAAGAAGACTATCTCGAACTAAGAAATTACCTTGGAACCGATGTGCATGGTATTCTCGGATACGAATTGTTCAGCCGTTTTATTGTTGAAATTAACTATGCAGATAAGCTGCTCACGCTTTATCGTCCGGAGCGGTTCACGAAAAAACGTCGCTTCCAAACCGTGCCGATCACAGTTCAGGATACCAAACCATTTGCGGTAGTCCCTGTTGTACTGCAGGACGGCACTAAGATCAACGCCAAATTACTGATGGATTCAGGTGCAAGCCATGCCCTTTTATTGGATCCTGCTTCCGATGAAAAAATCAATGTGCCGGAAAATGTTGTTAGTAGTCTGATTGGACGTGGATTGGGAGGAGAGATTACCGGTAAAGCCGGAAGAATAAAATCAATATCACTTGCTGACTATACGATCAATAAAGTGATCGCCAATTTTCCGGACCCCAACAGCTACATGGATAGCTTAAAGGGAGGAAACGATGATCGCAACGGTACCATTGGGGGCGAAATACTTAGCCGCTTTACCACCATTTATAATTTTCCAAAAGAAGAAGTATATCTTAAAAAAAATGCTTCGTTTAAGAAAGGTTTCCATTACAATCTGAGTGGGCTTACCATTAAGGCAAAAGGCGCGCGGCTTAATGTATTCGAGGTAACACAAGTAAGAGATCAGTCCGTCAGCTTTAAAGCAGGAATAGAAGAGGGCGATATCATCCTGTCTATTAACGGCCTGGAAAGTAGTATGCTCGATCTTAATATCGTCAACTCATACCTTAATAGACGACCGGGAAAAAAAATTAAACTGTATCTCGATAGAAACGGTGAAAGGCTCAGGAAGCAATTCTATCTAGCTGACCAGATTTAATGATCGCTTTTGAAGTTTCATGATAAGCTTTTTACGCTGTTTATAAGCGTCAAGCAAGTACTGTTGTGTACGTTTAAATTTCAAGGTGTTCTTCACCATGTTATAGATTGCATCGGTCGAAATATTTTGCTTTAATATATAATCAAGGATGCCAGGAGAAGCAAGCGCTTCATGATAATTGGAATTTTTGAGAACGGTAATTGGTACGTCGCGCGTCTTTTTATTCGCTGATAATTTGTTTACGGTATCAACGAGTTCCCGTCGTCCAATGTTGTCGTCAATTAAAATAAAATTCGGATGGAAGGTGGCGAGTCTTTCTAAAATAGTTTTAACATCAAAAGCAATGTTAATCACCAGTTTGCGGCTCCTGAGTTGATTTAATTTCTCCAGCACGGCACTCAATTCAATTGGATTGTTTCCTACCAGAAGTATATTGAGCGGTTCCATTATCTTATTTCTCACCAGCATTTTCATTTACATCCACATTTAGAATTATATTAACGTATTGGATTACCAAGAAGGTTTACTTCCGATGGAAAAATTAGATGCCAGCGGCCATAAAACGTTTTAAATCAATGATTCACCGAATTTTGAATTTATTTTGAAAAGCGTCATCATTATCGGTGGCGGTATAGCAGGGTTAATTTCCGCTTTTGAACTTGCCGGTTCGGGTATTCAATGTCTTGTCATCGAAAAAAAATCATATCCGCTTCATCGAGTCTGTGGGGAATATATTTCCAATGAGGCTACGCCCTACCTTAAATCTATTGATTTATATCCGGCTGCGTTTAATCCACCCGTTATGTCACGCTTTATGTTGTCATCCAGTGATGGCAAATACGAAAACATGCTGCTCGACATGGGTGGATTTGGGATCAGCAGATATGCATATGATCATTTTTTATTTGAAAAATCAAAAGAACGGGGCGTAGAATTCGCATTGAATACAGAAGTAACAAGTGTTGACTTTATGGGGCATTCTTTTGTCGTAACAACCCACGACAAAATTTTTGAAGCTGAAATCGTCATCGGCGCTTATGGCAAGCGTTCGAAACTTGATATGGAGCTGAACCGCTCCTTCATATTAAAACGATCTCCGTTTGTGGGAATTAAATATCACGTGAAAAGTGATCATCCTGAAGACCTCATCGCGCTGCATAATTTTCCGGGGGGGTATTGTGGCGTCGGTAAGGTCGAGAACGACACAACCAATTTGTGTTACCTTGTTCATCGCAATGTGCTGAAAGCCTATAAAAATATCGATGATATGGAAAAGGAAGTTCTTTTCAAGAATCCGAATTTAAAATCTATTCTCAGTAATAGTGAAAAGGTGTTCGATAGACCAGAAACCATTAATGAAATATCTTTTGCATCTAAAGCGCCGGTAGAAAATCACATCCTTATGGCAGGAGATTCTGCGGGTATGATTGCGCCGTTGTGTGGTAACGGCATGGCTATGGCTATGCATGCCGCTAAAATGTTGAGCGAACTGATTGTCCTGTATTTTAAGAAAGAGATTTCCCGACCGGAATTGGAAGGCGCCTATGCAAAATCGTGGAACAAACATTTGGCAAAACGGTTATGGGCAGGACGACAGATTCAGCACTTTTTTGGTTCTGAAACAGCTTCAACGTTTGCCATCAACCTAACTCTTCACATTAAACCACTGGCCCGTTTCATCATCCGCCATACACATGGAAAAACCTTTTAACCAAAATGTTGAGCGTCGGAATGGAATAAATATTATCTTCCTATTTATTAATCCAAACTAAACCTAATCTTTAAACTATGACAGCAGAGAGCAATCGCCGGAATTTTCTCCGTTCCCTTGGCTTGATTACCGTAGGAGCATCAGCAGGATCACTGTTCTTATCTTCTTGTAATAAAACATCAGACGATAAGGGTTCCGTTACTGATTCCGTTTCAACTACATCCGAAACTAAATCATCACCTTTGTTTTTTAAAATTTCATTGGCAGAATGGTCATTGAATAAAGCGTTGTTTGCCGGAACATTTTCAAATCTTGATTTCCCGAAAATTGCAAAAAATGATTATGGAATTTCTGCCGTTGAGTATGTCAATCAGTTTTTCAAAGACAAGGCAAAGGATCAGGCGTATCTCAGTGACCTGAAGCAACGTTGTGCTGACCTCGATGTAACCAGTGTGCTTATCATGATTGATGGTGAAGGCAACCTTGGTGAACAGGATAAGAAAAAGCGAGGTGAAGCGGTGGATAATCACAAGAAATGGGTTGATGCGGCAAAGTTCTTAGGATGTCACAGCATCCGTGTTAATGCCCATGGGGAAGGTTCGCGCGAGGAGGTTGCAAAAGCTGCAACGGATGGATTACGCATGCTTTCCGAATATGGTAAGGATGCCGGTATCAATATCATTGTAGAAAACCATGGCGGTTATTCATCAGATGGTCAATGGCTTTCTTCTGTGATCAAAGATACCGGTATGGAAAATTGTGGTACGTTACCTGACTTCGGAAACTTCTGCGTGAAGTATGGTGAGAATCACACCTGTTCAGAATGGTATGACCGATATAAAGGCACCGCTGAAATGATGCCGTATGCAAAAGGTGTAAGTGCGAAGACGCACGAGTTTGATGCGGATGGAAATTGCATTGAAACGGATTATGTTAAAATGCTTCAGATTGTTAAAGATGCGGGCTACACTGGGCACATCGGTATTGAATATGAGGGAAGTAAATTATCTGAATCCGACGGTATAAAGGCAACGAAACTTTTGCTTGAAAAAGCCGGTGCGTTGGTTTCCTGATGCATTCATCCAAAAGCATTTAGAATGTGCGTTGATTCGAAAAACAGATAGATAAAAAAAACATTTAAACATGTGGCTGAAATAAAATTCAGCCACATGGTGTGTTTATAGTCTGCTTTGGCAGGATGCTGATAAACTTTCCAAAACCAATACAAGAAAAAGGAAACTACCGGAGTAAGGGCAAGCACAAAAGCAAAACTATATCGTGAATCGAAAAAGGTATTGAAATAAAATATGAATCCCAGGGTAGCGATACCAAACATTACTGCCGCAAAATAAAATGTTCCGCGAATACCCAAAAGCATACTGAAGGTATTATCACCCCGCTTTGCATCTTCTTCGTGTTGGTACACTTGTGTTAATGGATAGTTAGCCCAAAGCATAAGACTCGTGAGCAAGCCCCCGAGTAATAGTTCAGCCTTCCAGATGGTGCCGATTCCAAACATGTTTATTCCAATGTAACACATGATGAAGGTGAAGATCCCCTGAAATAATCCTGTGACGATCCAGCTGATTATGGCATACTTTTTTAACCGTACGCTGGTATGACTATAAGCTTTTGAAACCAGACCGTAGACAAGCAACATGATGGCGAACGTTAAGCCGATAAAAAAGTAGCCAAGCAAAATTGCCACAATATCGAACAACAAGGCGAGGTAATACAGTCCCTTTTTTACGCGCGGTGGACGCTTAAGTAAACCAATACTGTTTTCATCTTTATCAAAATAACTGTTGAATGCGTTGCTCGCGGGATAGAGAAAAAGATGAATGATGATGAACGTCCAAAGCAGGGGTTCGCGCTGAATATTGGGTGAAAGAGAAAGACTGAATAGGAAGATCGGCAGTAGAAAATAGGAAAACAGAATCCGCAGATGAAGTAAGGAAGACCGTGAGAACATAGGCTTAATTTAACCACGCGTTATTAGGTACGTTTCCATCGCAGCGATACAAATGGAAAAAAACTTAAGTAACGAGAAAGCTTCACAAATTAGAATTTTAAACGATATATTGAAACGATTCAACAGCTTAGATCGGCAAAGTCTTTAAATGAGTTACATTACTGCAATAGGCACCGCTAATCCAGACCATCGTTTCAATCAGACGACAATTGCGGACTTTATGGTTCAGGCCATGAAGCTTGATGGATCGAATGAACGGAAACTTCGTACACTTTTTAAAGCCAGTGGAATAGATCACAGGCATTCCGTAATTGAAGATTATGGCAGGAAAGAAAACTTTACTTTTTATCCGAATGGCCTTGCTAGTGATCACTTTCCTTCAACGGAGACGCGACTCAGGGCTTTCCGTGAGAACGCATTACCCTTAAGTGTTCGTGCTGTACAGGTTATGCTTAATCAATTGCCCGAGTTTGATGTTAAGAAGATCACGCACCTCGTGGTGGTATGTTGTACCGGCATGTATGCACCTGGCCTTGATATTGAATTGGTGAAGTCATTGAAGCTTGCACCTACAATCGAACGAACCTGCATTACCTTCATGGGATGTTACGCTGCATTCAACGCCTTTAAGGTTGCAAATGCATGCTGTAAAGGGAGTGAAGACGCAAAGGTGTTGGTTGTATGCACGGAGTTGTGCAGTCTTCATTTTCAACATACTTACTCAGAAGACAATCTGCTGGCCAATACACTTTTTGCCGATGGGTCGGCAGCGGTTTTAGTAGAAGCAAGAACAGAACAAAAAAAACGCTTCGCCATGAAAGCATTTCACAGCGATCTTGCGCTTGAAGGTGAGAACGATATGGCGTGGTCGATTGGTGATTTGGGTTTTGAGATGAAGCTTACATCATACATTCCTGCAATTATTAAAAACGGTGTCTCGAAACTAACCGATTCATTGTTGAGCAAAATTGGTAAACACATAGGCGATATCCGGTTTTTCGCGCTTCATCCCGGCGGAGTTAAAATACTCGAGTCAATTGAAAAGTCCCTGGGCATTACAAAGTCCCAAAATGCGCCTGCTTACGCTGTGCTGAAAGATTATGGCAACATGTCTAGCCCTACCGTTATTTTTGTTTTGAACGAACTATTTAAAACCATGACATCAGAACATAACGATGAGCTCATTTTAAGTCTTGCTTTCGGTCCCGGCCTAACCTTGGAAAGTATGGTTTTGAAAATAGAAACAACATAAAGAACCCGTATATGTAAATAACCTGAAGATTAATCTGATTGTAAAATGCCTCGGTTACGATAAGCAAACTCGTAGCTCGAAGCTCGCAACTCAAGTCTCTTTCGAAACGCGACTAATGTAGTTGAAAACAACTTGAAGCTTGTCCCTTGAAGCTTGACGCTTGTCGAAAAATCTGTACAACAATAATATCAAATAAATGCCTGATTTCTCCAAACGTTCATCGGCAATTGAAATAATGGATGATTTAAATTCATCGGGAACGATCATTGATCAAACCCTTCGCGAACTGGAGTTTATCAACACCTGGCTTGGGGGAAATGCGGTAACGCTACATGCGCTGGATAAAGTAGTTCAATCCAATCGTGGGATTAAAACTTTGAGCATAGCAGATCTTGGATGCGGGGGCGGCGATATGTTGCGATTAATTAATAATTGGGCAATTAAACGAAGTATTCAAGTGCAATTAACGGGCATTGATGCGAATCCCAACATCATCGCTTTTGCTAGAAATAATGTAGCGTTGCCAAATGTTCAATTTTGTTCTGTGGATATTTTCTCCGACGAATTCAAAAAGATGAATTTTGATGTTGTTGTAGGAACATTGTTCTTTCACCATTTTACCTCAGATCAGTTGATTGACTTCTTTCGCCAGCTCAGGCAACAAGTTAAGCTTGCGGTCATCATCAACGATATTCATCGTCATCCGTTGGCGTATCATTCCATCGCAATGCTTACAAAAACTTTTTCAAAATCTGCGATGGTTATTCACGATGCACCACTCTCTGTATTGCGTGCATTTAAGAAGGAAGAGCTGCGATTCATCTTCGATCAGGCCGGGTACCCGAAGTATACCATACAATGGAAATGGGCTTTCCGATGGGAGGTCGTATTATATCCATCTTGAAGCCGGGGTCTTGAATAAAATAACTGGCATAATTTTTACTAATTTTGATACAAGTCGTTCAGTTAGTTTTCGTAAACTGCTCCTTGTTGAAATGCGCGGTGAGACTAACACGATCAGTAATTATTAAATTCGGATCAATTCACAACTTATGCGCTACATACAACCCTTTATTTTCGTTATGCTAATCGCGTTACTTGCGGCATGCGCAAAAATGCCTTTTGGAAGCAAGGTACGTGAACCGTTTCAAGGCAATGCGTATGAATCCAATAACCGCTTTTGGCGGGCTAGCGGGAAAGGAACAAGCTTGCAGGATAACATTGCCCGGGGAAAGGCTGATATCGATGCAAAATCACAACTTGCAGGCCAGGTGAATACCACCATGAAACAGGTTGCTGATCAATATCTGGGTCAAACTGAAAACGCCGATGCCGCTGATGTTGCAGATAAGTTCCAAAGTTTGGTAAGACAGGTCATGAATACCGACATCGCCGATGTTCGGAAAATAGGTGAGGAGAAATACTTTAATGAGAAGAGTAATGAATACACCGTCTTTATTGCTTATGAAATTAAGAAGAACGCCATGCTCCGGTATATGAAGAAGCAGGCCAAGGTGGATAAAACTGTAAATGAGCGACAACGCGATCTTATTGAAAAAATAATTGACCAGGAACTGGAAAAGGCGGAAGCAGATGAATGAAGATCTGGAAGACCTACAAACAAAAAAGCACGCTGTGAACGTGCTCTTTTTATTTTCATTGATATCGATGGTTACGAAACCAGTTCAACACTCCTTTTAATGAAGCTTGTAAGCTCAGCTCCTGTTAACATGTTCTGTGATAACAATGCGAGATCACAAGCCTGTTTTGCGAGCTTCACTTTTTCTTCTTCTTGGTCAGCTTTCAAAATTTTCTGAACAATAGTGTGGTTGGCATTCACGGCCAGGTTATAATTATCGGGCATGGAACCCATGAAGGCGTAACCTCCACCTCCCGTGCGTGCCATGTCTTTCATCCTGCGCATAAATTCGCTCATGGTAATAACCACCGGGAATTCATCCGGTGACAGCGACTCGACGGCAACTGAAAATGATTTGTTGTTAATGGCCTTTTCGAAAATACCTTTTACATGGTCTTGTTCTTCCTGGCTCAACACGCTTTCTACTTTCGTGTCCTTGTCGATCAGCTTATCAACGGTATCGCTATCTACACGCTTGAGCTGAGTCTTTTCAAGTTTCTGTTCAAGTGAGTTGATGAAGTGACTATCTAAAACGCCATCGAGTTGAAGTACATCATATGATTTTGCCTTCGCAGCCTGGATGAAGCTATCCTGTTTGCCCGGATCAGAGCTGTATAAGTAAACCAGTTGCCCTTCTTTATCGGTTTGATTTGTTTTTACTTTCTCTTTGTATTCGTCCTGTGTAAAACATTGTTTGTCTACGTTTTTAAAGAGCACAAAATCTTTTGCTTTTTCATAAAACTTCTCATCGCTGATCATACCATATTTGATGAAGATGTTGATATCATCCCATTTCTTTTCAAAATCAGCGCGATCTTTTTTGAACAGTTCTTGTAATTTATCCGCTACCTTTTTGGTGATGTGCTGGCTGATCTTTTTTACACTGGTATCGCTTTGCAAGTAACTACGCGACACGTTTAGCGGGATGTCTGGTGAATCTAATACTCCGTGTAGAAGCATTAAGAAATCAGGTACAACATCCTTCACTTCATCGGTGATGAATACCTGCCGTGAATACAACTGGATTTTATTTTTCTGTAGTTCAAAATCGTTTTTCACTTTCGGGAAATATAGGATCCCGGTTAAACTGAAAGGAAAATCAACATTGAGATGGATCCAGAACAAAGGGTCTTCTGAAAACGGGTACAATGTTTTGTAGAAGGCAAGATAGTCTTCATCTTTCAGGTCTTTGGGTGACTTCGTCCAGAGTGGGGAAGGGTTATTGATAATCCGGTCTTTTTTAACCGTTTTGTATTTTGGTTTACCTTCTTCATCTACGCCATCTTCAACGCTTTCATCTTCGGTACCGAATTTGATTTCAACGGGTAAGAACTTACAGTATTTTTCAAGAATTCCCTTGAGTCTCCATTCATCCAAAAATTCTTCTGAATCGGCATTGATATGAAGGATCACATCGGTGCCACGTTCCGTGCGTGTAGCCGCAGACAATTCGAATTCAGTAGAGCCATCACATTCCCAGCGAGCTGCTTCATTTTCACCAACTTTATATGAACGCGAAATCACCTCCACCTTATCAGCCACCATAAAGGCAGAATAAAACCCTAGTCCGAATTTACCGATGATGTCTTTGGCGTCGCCTTTGTCCTTGAATTTTTCAACAAACTCGGCTGCTCCTGAGAAGGCAATCTGGTTAATGTACTTTTTAATCTCCTCGCCGGTCATACCCAGTCCCTTATCGCTAACGGTGATGGTTTTTTTCTCCTTGTCAAAACTCACATCAATTTGCAGTTCACCCAGTTCTCCATTGAATTCGCCCATGGAAGCAAGCTTCTTCAGCTTTTGAGTTGCATCTACTGCATTGGAAACCAACTCCCGCAAAAAGATTTCATGATCGGAGTAAAGAAATTTCTTGATAATCGGAAAAATGTTCTCCGTATGAATCGATATTGTCCCTTTTTCTAATGTTTCTGCCATAGTTGTCAGTTTTGATAGCTATAAAATAAAAAATCCTCGAAGCCCGAGGATTTCAAATGTTATTCCAGAAACGTTAAGATGTCAGGATGACAGTATTTCACCGCTTAAAAACATAGCGTGTGATGAAGATACCATTCCCGTCGGTCTCTCCTGCATCGCTCTCCACGCCACTTGAAACGAACACGAGTTCCCAGCCTTCTTTTGCCATTTCAGTGAGTTTGGAGGAGATAACAGCGTCGTTAGAAGCGATGTTCTGAAAATTTATGCCCGCCGCACTGTAAAAGTTCAGCAACTTGGTTTCATCAAAATTCTCGATTTTGATGTCATCGCGTTTTACATCACCCTGGTCAGACTTTTTGCCATTCGTCCGCGATGTAGTTAATGGTTTATAATCCGCCGGATCTTTATGGTCGATAATCCGGGACCGCCCGATTCCCATAGGAACAATGGATTCAATGGTGGTTACTACCCGGTATTCCTGTGCAGATGCCACAATACAAACCAGTAGAAGGAGTACGGTTAAGCTGTTTTTAATCATAGTATTAAATTATACAACCTTATACTTCAAACCCTGAATTTTGTTTCAGCTCCGAAAAAAAGAAATTCTTAACTCGCGCTTAACTCGCGCAAGCGTCTCGCTTAGGCGCAAATAAAATTGAGCATCCCCTTAAGGCGAAGCAGAATACCAAGATCTGCATTAAAGTACCGTTAGGATGACATATTGGTAGGACTCCAATCACAATAAACAACAAGTGCCGTAGGCACGACATAAAACGCGTTAGAAATGCATACCGACCTAAGGGCTCGTCATGAACAGCTACGACTCCCCGCCAACTTCTCAACCGACGTGCATTCTATCGTCTCATCAAACCATTATCCTACAACGTAGTCTTTTCCGGAACACTGCGACGAAGGTGCTTTTCGAAAAACTTTTCCATGGCACCGTAAAACTCGAATTGATTTTCCTGATTGTAAAAACCGTGACCTTCATTGTCCTTAACGATGTACTCTACCGCAAGCCCTTTTTTCTGCAAAGCTTCTACGATTTGATCTGACTCAGCTTTATTGACCCGAGGATCATTGGCTCCCTGAACCACAAGCAACGGACATTTTATTTTATCGATGTTATTAACCGGAGATACCTTTGCGAGCGCAAGGCTATCAGCCTTTGGATCACCAACCATTTCGTATAACATTTTACGATAGGGCTCCCAATATGGCGGTATCGAATTCATGAACGTAAACATGTTTGATACACCAACATAATCTACAGCGCAAGCATACAATTCAGGGGTTTTTGTAATACCTGCAAGTGTGGCATAGCCGCCGTAACTTGCGCCGTAAATGGCAATGCGTGTTGAATCGGCGATCCCTTCGTTGATCAGCCACCGTACACCATCGGTGATATCGTCTTGCATGGTCCCGCCCCATTCTTTAAACGAGGCTTCCCAGAATTTTCTTCCATATCCGGTCGATCCCCTGAAATTCATTTGTAACACAGCATAACCACGGTTGGCAAGGAATTGAATTTCCGGATTAAATCCCCATCCATCGCGTGCCCAGGGCCCACCGTGTGGGTTTACAACCACCGGAAGATTTTTAGGATCTACGCCTTTCGGTAAGGTGAGGTAACCATGAATGGTAAGCCCGTCACGCGACGTGTAGGTAATGGGTTGTACGCGTGCCATGTTTTTTTCCTTTAGCCAGGGTTTGAAGTCAGCAAGTTTGGTGAATTGGTCCCCGTTCACATCGTAGAAATAATACCCGCCGAAATAACGATCACTGTTCACGTAGACCAAGAGCTTATCTTCTGCTTTATTTTTGCGTGCAATGAAGAAAGCGTAATCCGGAATTTCTTTTTCAATTTTTTCAACGATGGATTTTGTTTGATCATCCACTACATGGCGTTGTGGTTTATCAGTTTGATAATAGATCTCCGTAATGACTTTTCTTTTGCGTGAATAATCAAATCCGTCGAGGTCCACATCAGGATGTTCATAGATTACTTTGATTTCTTTCGCGGTGTTGGGATCAAACTCTACAAGCGCCGTTTTATCCCGCCCAATATTCGATAACGCATATAAATTTTTGTTGTCGAACGTAAAAATTACCGGGCTTAATGTTTCTCTAAACGAAGTAGTGAGGACCGTTTTAAAAGGATGCTTTTCAGTTTCACGATATAACAAGCTGTTGTTTACACCATCACTTGTTACTGCGGCTCTTATTTTTCCTTCATGATCGGTAACCCACCCCGTAATATTTCCCGGATTCTCTGCCACCATGGTCATCTCTCCGGTATTGGTATTCAATAAATAGACATCAAATAACTGTGCGTTTCTTTTGTTATGCTGAATAAGCAATTCGTTGGGTCGGTCCTCGAGGATATCAACCACCGAAGCCTGTACTTTTTCGAATGGTGTATGATCAACGAGGTTTGATCCGTCCGGTTTAACGGAAAGGATATGCGTATTTTCATCACCGCCAACATCTTTAACATAAATAATACGTTCGTCACTTTCCCATTCAGCATTATAAATGCTTCTTTCTGTTTCGGCGGTAAGCGGTATGGCCGTAGTATCACCAAGCTTCTGGAAAAACACATTCATTCTTCCCTGATGTGGCGCGCGAAAGAGAATCATTTCTCCGTTGGGCGAAATGCGATAACCGGCACGCAACGGATCTTTAAAAAAATCTTCCATTGCCACAGGCTGAGCTGGATCTTCCTTAGTGAGTTTTTCTTCGGTTCTACATTGTGTTAACGCAAAGAAAACCAGGGGCAAAATTGCCAGGCAGAAGGGTCTTTTCATAACAGCTGGGTTTGATTGAAAGTAAATCTAAGCAATCATCCCAACTGGTGAAATGGGTTAGATTAAAATTACCGCAAGCGATCTGAGTCGCGAACAATCCTTTCGTCGCGGCGAATGAACCGCATGGCCAGCCAATTGCAGAGTACGGCCACGGCAGGTAACCACAAACCAAGGCTATAACTACCACCGCGTTCGTTAAGAAAGGTATTTCCAAAATAAACCGCCGCACCTAGCCCACCAGCCAGAAAAAGTGAATTAAGGGCACCCAGTTTTATCTGGAGCATACGGTTTTTATATTTTCCAATTTCAATAACGGTTAGCATCATAGAAGCCATAAGAAGCACGGCGGTGAGGGCATAGGGCACGTAGAGTGTCGATTTAACCCCGTTTTCGGTAATCGAATAATGCAAGGCGTATAATTCATAAGTCTTTTCGCCGGATTCATAGATCCAGATCGGCAGAAAGATTGAACCGATTAAACTAAGGATAGCGATCAACAGAAATACAGTTTGAATTCTTTGCCACATGTGCGTGTTCAGTTAAATTGCTGGCAAAAGTAAAAATAAAATCAAACCGATCTATTAGAGCCTGGATCTTTCAATTCAACTGGAACTGATTTGAGGTAATCTTGCTTTGTTTTCATTAACTCTCGCGACTGTGCGTCAAAGAATTTAGCATCTACCCAATGCGGTAAGAAGCGATTAAATGAAAAGAAATGCGTTGGTCTATGTTTGACAGGTATTGAAACAGATTTTACACATTATGCTAACTTTTAAACATGCGCTATTTTTTTGAAGTCAGCTATAAAGGAACAAGTTACAATGGGTGGCAATCGCAAAATAACGGCATTGGCGTACAAGCTGTTCTGGAAAATGCCTTAAGCAAAATATTGCGGAACCCGGTTGAAGTAACCGGAAGTGGCAGAACGGATACTGGTGTTCATTGTGAACAACAGTTTTTTCATGTAGATACCGACAAAATTGATGAGATCCAGCTTCGTCAAAAAATGAATTCTTTTCTTCCTTCCGACATTGCCATTCATTCCATTCACGCGGTTCGCGACGATGTGCATGCGCGGTATGACGCGATCGAACGAACATATAAATACCGAATTGTGCGGGAGAAGGATCCGTTTACCTACGGCATGCGATGGCACTTCTTTAAGCCGCTCAATGTTGAAAGCATGAATCAGGCTGCAGCCTTATTAATCGGCCAGCAGGATTTTGAATGCTTTAGCAAGGTAAATACAGATGTAAATCACTTTCTTTGCGACATTAAACTGGCAAGGTGGACTGAAGAAGAGCATACACTGGTGTTCACGATTACGGCAAACCGTTTTTTACGTGGTATGGTAAGAGCAATCGTAGGTACATTGATCAATGTGGGTACGGGCAGCATCACAGAGAATGACGTTAAAGCGATATTGAAAAGTCGTGATCGCAAAAAAGCCGGCGCGAACGTACCAGCTCAAGGCTTATTTCTGGTGCGCGTGAAGTATCCGGAAACAATTTTTTTAAAAAAATAAAAAATAATTCATCCGATATCAGTGGAGAAAGAAAAAGTAAGTAGCGGAAACATTCTGGATTGGTCTGTCCTCAGCCGGCTGATGCGTTTTGTAACACCGTACCGTTGGCGATTCAGTAGTGTTATTTTTCTCACGATCTTATTAGGCGTTTTAGCACCAACACGTCCGATCCTCATTCAGTATACCCTCGACAACCACGTGGCTGAAGGAAACTATAATGCGATGGTTTGGGTCATGATTATCCTGGTGGGGTTGCTTGTTCTTAACTCCATTGCACAATACGCCCATACCTACCTTTCGGGATGGCTTGGCCAGCAAATTATTCGTGATATCAGATCGAGGTTATACAATCACATCATCAGCCTTCGGTTAAAGTTCTTTGATAAAACGCCAATCGGAAGATTAGTTACCCGTACGATCTCGGATGTAGAAACACTTTCGGATGTTTTTAGCGAAGGATTGGCAGCTATGGTAGGCGATCTTTTACAGATTGCTTTTATTCTCGGATTCATGTTTTACCAGGATTGGCGACTCGCTTTACTCAGCTTGTCAACAATTCCCCTATTGCTTATTAGTACGTATGTTTTTAAGGAGAAGATTAAGGTGGCTTTTAATGATGTGCGTAATGCGGTATCGAATCTCAACACCTTCGTGCAGGAACACCTTACGGGTATGAACATCGTGCAAATCTTTGGCAGTGAAAAGCACGAATATGAAAAGTTCAGACGGATTAATGATGAACATAAGCAAGCCAACCTTCGTTCTGTTTTATACTACTCGGTTTATTTCCCGGTAGCTGAAATTATTTCTGCAGCCGGTATCGGATTGCTTGTGTGGTATGGCGCCAAAGGGGTAATCAACATGGAAGAAACCAATATTACGGTTGGCAAGCTCATTGCATTTATCATGTATATCCAAATGTTTTTTCGCCCAATCAGAATGATTGCAGATCGATACAACACCCTGCAGATGGGCATAGTAAGTTCTTCGCGTATACTAAACTTACTGGATAACGATGAACATGTACAGGTGAACGGTACGCACAAGCCGGATCACGTCCGCGGTGAGGTTAAACTTGATAATGTTTGGTTCGCCTATAATGAGCCTGAGTATGTATTGAAAGGAATAGACATCGACATCAAGGCTGGTGAGACCATCGCACTGGTCGGTGCCACAGGTGCAGGAAAATCCTCGATCATTAATTTGTTAAACCGGTTTTACGAAGTTAATCGTGGTTCCATTACTATTGATGGTGTTGACTTATCCAGGTACGAACTGGGTACCTTGCGAAAAAACATTGGCGTTGTACTGCAGGATGTGTTTCTTTTTTCGGATACGATTTACAATAACATCAGCCTTGATAATCCAGAAGTTACCGAGGACATGGTTTGGCACGCGGCGGATTTGGTTGGTGCAAGAAAATTTATTGAGCGTTTGCCGGGTAAGCTTCACTATAACGTGATGGAACGTGGGGCAACACTTTCAGTAGGACAACGGCAGCTGATTTCCTTTATCAGGGCCATGGTTTATGACCCTAAAATTCTTGTACTCGACGAAGCTACTTCTTCTGTTGATAGTGAAACAGAAGAAATGATTCAGCAGGCCATTGATAAAATGATGAATGGTCGTACCTCCATTGTAATCGCCCATCGTTTATCTACGATTAAAAAAGCGGATAAGATTATCGTGCTGGACCATGGCGAAATTAAGGAATCAGGAACGCACGAAGAACTGATTGCCCGGGAGGGCTTTTACTTTCAACTCCACAGAATGCAGTATAAAGAGTTTGTTTGATTTACCGGCCGTTTAAAATCAGCCCGTATTCACGATATACACGGCAAAACAAACTATATTTGTCTCTAATGCACTGGAGAAAACCCCTTATTCTGTGTTTACTTTGCGCGTTGTGTCTTCCGGCTCTTGCACAGAGACAAAAGTCACGGGCGGGTAAAAGCACCTATACCCAAAAACGGTATAATTACAATTCGGCGCGCGTTCGTGGAGCAAAAGCGAAAGTGGTTTGCCCGATATTTGAGCACAGTAAGTATCCTTACCATGGTATTGGTTTTAAACTTGGCGATCCTTTTGCGATAACCTATAAATATTACGCGAGTTCTAAATTTGCCGTCGCAGTAGATGTAGGACGCCCTGCAAGTAGTTTGTACAGCCGTTATTATGGTGACAAATTTGACGAGTATGTTGTACGTGATACATTTTCTACCAGCGATGCTTTTATCGTTCCCATTACGCATAAGGTAAAACTTGATATTGTTGGTGACATTAAACTCCTCTACCATTTTGATGTTACCAAGATATCACAGGGATTACAATTCTATGTGGGAGCCGGCTGGGAAATCAGAAAAACAAAAGTCCAATACGACTATACCTATTCCCTGGGTGAATTTAACAGCGTAGACGAGTTTGGCCGGTTTGAGCGCGACCGGTTGACCATGGGCCCGGAACTCGTGATGGGAATTGAGTATTCATATTTCAGCATTCCCATTTCAGCCTTTATGGAATTGGAACATTTCACAGACATACACGCCGATCCCGGCACGACGCGACTTCAGGGTGGTGTGGGCCTTCGTTATATATTCTAAAGCGGATAACAAAAAACTTTTAATCCTGCGAAGTCTCTTCCGCTTCTTCAACGCGGCCTTGTTTTTCATAGAGGTCGCGATAGATGCTATCTCTTTCCAGAAGCGATTCGTGTGTGCCTTCTTCAACGATCTGCCCATCCATCAGCACAATGATTTTACTTGCAAGCTTTGCCGACGACACCCGATGAGATATAATAATCGTGGTTCGACCCTGCATGATACGCTTCATGCTGTTCAGAATGTTGTGTTCTGTTTTGGTGTCCACGGCCGATAAAGCGTCATCGAGCATGAGTATTTTAGGCTCCCGCACAATGGCGCGTGCAATGGATACACGTTGTTTTTGTCCACCGGATAATGTGATCCCGCGTTCACCGACACGGGTAGAAAAACCCTCGGGAAAATTCATGATGTTCTGGTATACATCAGCATCTTTGGCGGCCTGAGTAATCTTGCTTTCTTCCCTTTCTTCAATCCCAAAACCGATGTTATTAAAAATCGAATCGCTGAACAGGAACACATCCTGTGGCACATAACCGATCTGACTGCGTAATGATGTTAGCTGATAATGTGTAATGGGAATGTTATCAATCAATATTTCTCCCTGATCAATATCGTATAACCGAGAAATAAGATTTGAAACGGTACTCTTGCCTGAACCGGTTGTTCCAATAATAGCAAGCGATTCGCCGGGATTAATCTGGAAGGAAATATTTTTTAACGCTTTTATTCCGGTATCGGGATAAGTGAAGCTAACATCCTTGAATTCAATCTTTCCTTCGATCGACCGCTCAAGGTTTTTGGCAGAAAAAATATTGGTTTGTGTGTGAAGAAATTCATTGATTCTTTTTTGAGAAGCTTCAGCACGTTGCACCAGGCTGGTCGTCCATCCAAGCGAAGTAACAGGCCATGTTAGCAAGTTTACATAAATGATAAATTCAGCAATGTTACCGAAAGTAAGATTGCCTTGAATTACCTGTTGACTTCCCGCATAAACTGTGAGTATCGTACTTAAGCCAATTAGCCCCATGATGAGAGGAAAAAACAACGACTGAACACGTGTAAGCTTAAGAGAATGTTTCCTGTAAGCATTGTTTTCTTTCTCAAACTTGGTAGCCGATTCATGCTCACGGTTAAATGATTTTAATACACGGATTCCACTGAATGCTTCCTGGACAAACGTTGAAAGACGCGATTGCTTTTGCTGAATTTCCTCAGAACGTTTTTCAATTTTATTGTTTACAATAAAGATACTGAGCGACAAAAATGGAAGTGGACTTAAAGCATACCATGTTAGCGTTGAACTGATGGAAAACATGTAGGGAATGATCATAAGGAAAAGCGTAACCAATGTTAATCCGTACATGATCGCGGGGCCAATGTACATCCTTACCCGTCCAACATCTTCAGAGATCCGGTTCATCAGATCCCCGGTATTGTTTTTCCTGTAAAAGCTTAAAGGAAGGGATTGATAATGTTCAAAGATTTCATTTTTCAGGTCATACTCAATCAGCCGTGACATCACGATCAGCGTTTGCCTTACAAAGTAAAGGAACAAGCCGCGTAAAAAAGCCATCACCAATATCAACGCTGCATAAATCAGAATACCAAAGGCGAATATCTGGAAGAAATCCGCTTGAAGGGAAGTGCCTTCAAAAGATTCATATATCTGAATATTGTCAACAACAAGGTCGAGCGCATGGCGAACGACCTGGGCCGGAATAATCTGAAAAACGTTTGAGATGATAATAAAAAGTGTACCGAGAACGAGATGCCACTTGTATTTATACAGGTATTTATTGAGGTACTTAAGTTCTTTCATTCCAAAATATTTGGCCTGCCCGGCGGAATACAAAATATCCTTTTCACCTCAATGCAAACGTTTGAAATACAATAATTTTGCATATCTGTTTGCCACATTTTTGGCAGGTACACGGGTTTAAAACTAACACAATCAAACGTAAAAAGTTTAATTATGGAGATCAAAGAACTGGAAAAAGTACAGCATGCGGGGTTATTCGGTACACTTGCTCAATCAGGCCATGAACAAATTGTCTTTTGCAACGATACGGCCACTGGTCTTAAAGCCATTATTGCCATT
>Ga0196965_1000307_pt1 | contig 33324 bp, 31 predicted proteins | sample S1_20metaG_FD_148668 | JGI IMG/M metagenome (GOLD analysis project Ga0196965, IMG submission 148668) | Soil microbial communities from Anza Borrego desert, Southern California, United States - S1_20 | ecosystem: Environmental > Terrestrial > Soil > Desert | place: USA: California | collected...
GGCACTGCACGATCACGCAACCGATTTTACAATTTCGAAAGTTAAAGCACTCTACCAACGCACCGGCAATGAAACGGTGTGGCTGGGTGATCGCGCTCCTACCGAATTATACTTCGAACTCGTGAGCATGTTAAGGGATGTATATCGGCTGGGATTACTCGGAACTGATTACGATCTGCGAAAAGTTGAGGACGACATCAAATCGATTTACGCGAACGAAGACGGCACAGAAGCACTCACAGCGGCCGAAATTGAAATCAGTAAAACCTTTTTCAAGTTCACCACGCACCTCACACATGGGCGAATCAAATGGCCGGGCCACGAAAAAAAAATTTGGAAGGTACCCAAGTCAGGCGCAAGCGATGAAGACGTAGAACGGTTGGCCGATCTGGAAAACGCTGAAGATTTTATGGATATGATTTCGGCGCTGAAGCCAAAAGCTGAACAATACATTCGGCTCGAAAAGGCTTATCAGCATTATCTTCATCTCGATTCGATCAATAAGGGAACGTTTGACAAAATTAAAATCACTAAGAAAATAAAACCAGGCGTTGAGGATATCGCAATCCCGTCTATCAGAACACGAATCCAACAATTAGGCGGAAATGACAAACAAACAGTTGCCGATGATTCCCTTGTGTACGACAATGCACTAGTAACGGCTGTCAAAACCTTTCAGGAGCGTCACGGCCTGCGACCCGATGGCATTATCGGCGCTAAGACGGTTGAATATTTAAATCGGAACTTCCGTCAAAGAGCCGCCATCCTCGCATTGAATATGGAGCGACTCCGCTGGATGCCTGATGAATTTCCCGATCATTACATCACTGTCAATATTCCGGAATATAAGCTTCGTGTCTTTACGAATGGAAAAGAGGAATTTGATATGAAAGTGGTGGTTGGAAATCCAGAAACACCAACGCCGGTTTTTTCGGATATGCTTGAACGTGTCGTTTTCTCTCCGACATGGACCATTCCTAAAAGCATTATTGAAGGCGAGATCATCCCGCGTCTTCAGGAGAACCCTGATTACTACGCGGAACGGAACTATATTTTTTACAAGAAGGAATCTGAAATTGATCCGCTGGATGAGCGTTGGGATAGCGCCGAGGTTGATCCGCGCGATTACGTTATCGTACAACAACCAGGTGCAGACAACGCATTAGGGCAGATCAAATTTGTCATGCCAAATAATTTGAGTATTTATCTTCATGATACTCCTCAAAAGAGATTATTTAAAAATTATTACCGGGCGTATAGTCACGGCTGCATCCGGGTGGAGCAACCGGTAAAGCTTGCAGCTTACCTCTTAACCGATCATGCTGATTGGAACGAAAAAAAGATCAGACAGGCAATGCATGGAGACCGGCCGACAAACGTTTTTCTAAAAGATCACTATGAGGTTCATCTGATCTATCAGACTGCGTGGGTGGATGATGATGGTAACACGCACTTTCGCGACGACATTTATGGACATGATCGCCATCAGCTTTGGCAACTGTATCCGGAGGGAATGGGCATTTGATCAATTTGCGGCGAGCTGATGATCCGAAAATACTTTTTCCAGATTAAGGTGCGCTGATGCAGTGAGATACTTCTCATCTTTTGCGTAAGCGAATATCAACGTCTTGTTTTTGATTGTATCGATCACTTTACGTGAGATGTTTTTGGGCAGTGCGGGGCATCCCTGACTCCGACCGAGTCTTCCATATTTCTGAATCCATTTTTTACTGACGTAATCAGCGTCGTGCATAACAACAGCGCGTTTCCGCATGTTGTCGTTAATGCCTGGCTCCATTCCATCAAGTTTCAGACTATAACCTTTGCTGCCCACATAAGTTTCTCCTGTTATGTAGAAACCAAGGCTGCTCTGGTTCGAGTGGACAATATTCGAAAAAGCAGTAGCATAATTTTCACCCGTATGTTTGCCGTGGCTCACATAAGTGTTGAAAATCAATTTCTTTTTCCCGAGATCAATTGTGTAAAATCTCTTTCGTGTACTCGCTTGGGAAAAGTCTATGATTGATATGATATTCTTATCGCTAAGCTGTTCATGATTTACAAAATCGTAATAGCCTATCATCGCATATCGAAATGCATCTAAGGAAAGGTTGTGCTTAGCGAGACCAATTTGTGAGTATAAATTCTGAACTGAATCTTCAAATACTGCAACGGCAGTTTTCCCACCACCGGTGATTATTTTTTTAATTGGATCTTCCGTTGTAAGCGGGGGTGGTAATAGTGCAGTCGAATTTACGGACGCTGTCAACAACGCACACAACAAGAGGAGGGTCACATATTTCATTCTTCAGATACGGGTTACGCGATGAAATGATTAAGGGTATTGTATCAGTACAACGTGCTTGCAGTGAAAAAATTCCCAGGCTTGCTAAAAATATCACGTGTTTGGAAGCTGCCGCTGATGGCGGAAGAATATTTGCGAAACAGGTATGATCATCAAACCGGCAAATGCGAAGATTACAAATGACACTCGCAGGTTTAAGGCATGCGCAACGTACCCAATAAGCGGCGGGCCTAGTAACATACCGACAATACTATACGTTGCAATGATCGATATCGCCATGCCGGGAGAATACTTTCGTGACTGACCCGCCAGCAAAAATGTCATCGGAATGATTGAGGCAGTACCAAATCCAACAAGACAAAAACCGATCAAAACAGGCGTAAATGTCGGGAACAAAACCGCGATCATTATTCCGGACACAACAAGCAGCGCGCTGAAAATATACGTGCGTGGCATGCCGAATTTTTCCATCATAAAATCTGAACCAAACCGTGACGTGGCCATGCAGATCATGAAGAGTAAATATCCGAGTGTGAAAATTTCTTCATTCACAACTTCGCGGAAATAAATGCCGCTCCAATCGAACATGCCGCCTTCGCAAATCGCAGCAAAAAATACAAGCAAGCCGAGATAGACAATGTACGGATCTGGCTTTGTCAGGATCAGCTTATTCCCGGTGGCGGATCTGTCGTTTGTGATCAGTGATCGATAACATACCAATATTGTAGCCAAAGTTAGCACGCCAACAATAGACAAGTGGATTGCCATATTGATTTTCAATGCCACCAGTATTGTGGAGAAGCCGACACCGACAATTCCGCCCGTACTCCAAAGTCCGTGGAAAGATCCGTTTATTTTCTTATCGAAAAGTTTCTGCAGGCCAATCGCCTGCGTATTCATCGAAATGTTGAGAATTCGAAAACTGAATGAAAGCAAACAAATAGAAGTGATCAGCATGAACGAGCTGTTTGCAAAGCCGATCATCGCTAGCGCGACCGACAACATGATAAATGCCCACGCCAGCGGTAGGCGGCTGTCAAACCTGGCTACAAGCCATCCGGAGATCGGCAGGCCCACAAGTGAGCTGATCGGCATGAAGAGCAGCAACGTGCCAAGCTCTGCTTCATTGTAACCAAAATTTGTTTTAATGGTCGGGATGCGTGAAGCCCAGGACGAAAAGCAAATACCCGAGAGGAAAAAGAATACGCTGAGCGAAAACCGATACCTGCTTCTTTGTTCCATTTTTTTATCTGCACAAATATCAAAGCTTTGGCAATGGCGTTGCAGGATGTTTTACAAATTATTTTCTGAAGCTCATTTTCTGAAGACTGATAAAACGTCTTTTTCGATTTTCACTTCATCAACAGGCGCGCAGTTGAGTCCCGGCGCCTTAATCCCCTCTCCAAACTTGTCGATACCTGTGAAAACGCGGGCTTCATCCCAGCAATCCTGAGCGATAAATTTATGAAGTACGTTAGCGCCGCCCTCAACAATAACCGACTGCAGGCGCTTTTGATATAGGATCGATAAAATGTCCGAGCATGAGCTGCAATTAGCTTTTGTGAATTCCAGATTACCGTCAGTTGATGACTTAACCTGGTTGATAATGATCGTCTTCTGCGAATTGTCAAAGAGTTGAAGGTTTGACGGCAGCTCAAGTTTCGGATCAAGAACAATCCGCACTGGATTACGTCCTTGCCAGTCACGCACATTCAATTTTGGATCATCTTTCAGCGCTGTGTTAAACCCGACCATGATCGCGTCCTCTTCGGCGCGCCATTTATGAACAAGCCTTCGCGACATTTCATTGCTGATCCATTTTGAATTGAAATCCTTCCTTGCAATGAAACCATCGGCGGTTTGCGCCCATTTCAGCATAACATAGGGTCGTTTCTTTTCAACGAAAGCGAAGAACCTGCGATTTAAATCGCGTGCTTTTTCACCGAGCACATCGGTTGTCACTACAATACCCGCAGCGCGTAACTTTTCAATTCCCCTTCCGTCGACAATGGGATTTGTGTCGCCATTTGCGATTACTACCCGCGCAACTCTCTCGCGAATCAGCATATCAGCACAAGGCGGTGTTTTCCCGAAGTGACTACATGGCTCCAATGTGACATACACAGTACTTCCCGCAATTCGTTCCCTATGCGTGACGTCATCAACTGCGTTAACCTCAGCGTGGTGGCCACCGAATCGCTTGTGCCATCCTTCACCAATTATCTCGTCGTTTGAAACAATGACACAACCGACCAGGGGGTTAGGGCTTACGAATCCGAGTCCGTTTGATGCAAGCTCAAGGGCCCTTCGCATAAACAATTCATCGCGTTCAATGTGCTGCATAGATTAATCGGCCGGGTTATTATCTTCGCAAAGATTGTTAAGGTATGAACAATTCCAAAGTTCTGTTCGAGGATATCAAGCGAGGGCTACTGTTGGATGAGTCTGACGATGAGCTTGATGCAATCGCGTTTATGATTCTTCAACACGTTTTTGGTTTGACGCGGACGCAAATGCTGGCAGGAACGACAACCGACACAACCAGTGAGCAACTGAGCTATTTGCGTGAGATTCTCGATAGGATCAATCAACACGAGCCGATTCAATATGTACTCGGCTATGCCGATTTTTTTGGTCGCAGGTTTACCGTGAACAAAGACGTGCTTATTCCGCGACCCGAAACCGAAGAGCTGGTCATCGTTGTGAAATCGTTCCTCCAAAAAAGAAAAGCAGCTTCCGCTAAAGTTCTCGATATCGGAACAGGCTCCGGTTGTATTCCAATCACACTTGCGCTTGACATCCCAACAATCAATGCGATCGGCATAGATATAAGCGAAGACGCATTACGTATTGCTAGCCGGAACGCGATCACACTCAATTCGCGTGTTAATTTTCAAAAACTCGATATCCTGTTAGCCGACATTCCGTTCGAACAGCTCGACGTTATTGTTAGTAATCCACCGTATATAGGACGCGTGGAAGCTGCTTCAATACAGGAGAATGTACTTTTACACGAACCGCATCTTGCGTTGTTTGTCGATCATGATGACGTGTTGATCTTCTACCGGAACATCGTCCGTAAGGGTTTTAGCAAGCTCGTGGCCGGAGGCATGCTCGCTTTTGAAACGAACGAGAAATTTGGGGACGATGTAAAACAGGTTATGTCCCACGCAGGCTACAACAATGTAACGGTTCAAAAAGATATAAACGGGAAAGACAGAATTGTCTACGGCTATAAGTAGCCGCTCTCTCACCCAAAAGATTGCTTGGAGTAAGCGTATATTTGAAACATCATCTGAAAATAAATGAACGTATCTTTTATCGGCGCCGGAAATCTTCCGTGGCACCTGGCACCTGCTCTTGACAATACCGATTTTCCAGTCAGGGAAGTTTATAGCCTCAATGGCCAAAATGCAAAGGCGCTGGTGGAGCGATTATACAAAGCAACAGTCAAAAATTCGCTTGATTTTTCAACAAGCAATTCCAGGATATTTGTCATTTCAGTATCGGATGATGCAATCGAAGAAGTAGTGAATCAGCTTGTGCTTCCGAGTAACGCAATTCTCGTTCACACTTCCGGAAGCCAGCCATTGAGCGCGCTTGCATACTCAGCGACGCCAAACACCGGCGTTTTGTATCCGTTACAGACATTTACAAAATCGAGGAAGATGGATTTTCGTGAAGTCCCATTTTTTTTGGAAAGCGAAAGTGATGAAACCGCAAAGGTGTTAACATCGATGGCGAAATCACTTTCGAAAAAAGTACAGCACATTTCATCCAATGAAAGAAAGTCGTTACATATTTCAGCAGTATTTGCTTCAAATTTCACAAATCACATGCTCTCGATAGCGAAGGAAATTTTGCTGGACAACAGGCTTGATTTTGAATATTTAAAACCATTGATCGTTGAGACGATAAACAAAAGCCTGAGCATTGGGCCAGAGAAGGCGCAAACGGGCCCAGCCCGTCGTGGTGACCTTGCGGTGCTTGATAAACACATGGAATTTTTATCTGGCGATGAAGCCGTTGCTGAAGTCTACAAAGTGATCAGCCAGCATATCGTCGATAAATATCATCGTGATTAACGGACTTCGAGACGGAAACCGACACCGTGATAATTCACAATCTGAATCGCCGGATCTTCTCTCAAATACTTTCTCAACTTGGAGATGAAAACATCCATGCTGCGTCCCATAAAGTAGTCATCGTCTCCCCAAACTTCGTTCAGGATCTCTTCACGCTTTAAAACACGATCGCGATTCTTATAAAGGAGCTTCAACACTTCAGCTTCTTTTTGGGTCAGCGTTTTTTGCGTTTCCTGTCCTCGTAACACCAGGTTGTAAGGATCGAATTCATATTGACCAACCCGATAAACTTTCTCATCTACGGTCGTTACGTAAGTTCTGCGAAGAAAAACCTCTATGCGGTAGATAAGTTCTTCAAGACTGAATGGTTTCGTGATGTAATCGTCGGCACCGGATTGAAACCCCGCAAGCTTGTCCTCTGTCATCGACTTTGCAGTCAAAAACAAAATTGGTATTTGCTTGTCCTTTTCACGAACCGTCCGAGCCAGAGAAAAACCATCTTTTTTTGGAAGCATGACATCGAAAATACACAACTCGAATTTTCCGGTTGCGAACGTCGTTTCCCCTTCCACGCCATCTTTGCAGAGCGTTACCTCGTATCCCTTCATGGAGAGATTGTCTTTGATGACAAATCCAAGATTTGGATCGTCTTCTACGAGTAGGATTCTTTTCTGGTTCATATTACCTGCTTAATGGCAAAGTTATTTTGAATGTGCTTCCGTGCTCTAACTGGCTTTCAAGCTTGATTTGTCCTCTGTGGGCTTCAATGATTGTTTTTATGTAGCTCAGCCCCAAACCAAATCCCTTTACATCATGAACATTGCCCGTTGACACACGGAAAAATTTCTGGAACACTCGTTTTTGATTTTCCGGCGAAATACCAATTCCGTTATCCTTAACAGATATTTCAAGATTGGCATTGACGACGCGAGAAGAAATTTCAACACTTGGCGTTTGCTCGCAATACTTCATTGCGTTATCGATCAGATTATGAAAAACATTTGTCATGTGCAGCTTGTCAACGTCCACGCGCACGTCAGCATCGGAAAGGTTTAGTTTAATCTCTGCACATTTCTCAGCGACTAAATGAGAAGTATTTTTTATTGCGTCCCGGATCAACGTGTGCAGATCAACAGCCTCCTTCTTCAGACCGATGTCTTCTTTGTCCAGGCGCGCCATCTGAAGTACACGCTCCACGTGTTGTTTCAATCGGATATTTTCCTTCTCAATAATTCCAGTATAGTTTCGCAAACGTTCCGGCTGATACACGATATTCGGATCTTTCAAAACCTCCGTCGACACTGCAATGGTTGAAATCGGTGTTTTGAATTCATGCGTCATGTTATTAATAAAATCCTTCTGGATTTCAGAAAGACGTTTCTGTTTCAGAATAACAAACAATGTGTATGCGAAGAACACAATCACGACCAGCAAGACAAATGTTGAGAAAGACCAGATGCCCATCTGGTTGATAAGATTTGATTCCCTGGCCGGAAACTGCACACCGAAGTAGTAGGCGTAGTTGTGCCATGCCGGAAGTTGTTTGGTTGCTACCTTCTCAGAAGTCGCCTGTAGCGATACATAATCTCCGTAACGCATCTTTTCACTTGAGCAATCATAGATGCCGTATTCGAAGTCAGCTTTAATGCTGCGCTTGTCAAATTCTGATTTCAAAAGAAACTCAAGTAGCCGGACGTCAACGTCACCATTTACCATGACGATAAAATAATTCGTTGATACCTGCTTTACGGGATTAGCAGCCGGAGACGGCGTGTCGTTGATATCGTAGATCTGGTGCGCAACGTTGAAGAGTGCCGCGTTCACCGTTCTCACGAATTCAGATTCCTTTAGATCGAACGCTTTTCGCAACCAATACAGTTGGGTAATGGTAATGCCAAAAATACAAATGGCACCCAGGATGACGATAATGCGAATCGTTGAGTTTTTCACAACATAAATTTACGATAAAGAAACCCGCTGCGAAGGGGCTTTAACAACTCTTTAACAGAAACCCTCCACAAATGGTTTTCCTGCATCCCTCCTTAGGAAAAACCGTTAACAGAAGCATAACATCTTTTAGAAAGTCGTTAACACCGGCATCGGCTTACACGATCCATTTTTGCATTGTTCGAACACCAAAATCATGTTAAACCTTAAAAATGAAAAAATGAAAAAATTAATGTTAACCACCTGTGGGATGGTGATCGCTTTCTTTACGCTGGCGCAGCAATTGGCCTACAATGCAAATGGCAAGGACGAATTGTCTTTCGCAGAAGCAGCATTTAGCTGGGCAGTTACCGAGTTTCAGTTCGGCAAAATCAAGGTCGGAATTCCTGTAACACACGAGTTCACTTTCTACAATACTGGCGATGCTCCACTAGTCATTTCATCTGTACAGGCATCATGTGGCTGCACGGTAGCTGCATATTCGAAGGAGCCTATTGAACCAGGCGGGAAGGGCTTTGTAAAAGCAACATACGATGCTGCCAAAGTCGGCCAGTTTTCAAAGACGGTAAGTGTAAACGCCAATACAGAAGACGGCGTAGTGCAACTCACGATCAAGGGCGAAGTTATTCAGTAATTTCAAAGAGCCTGAAGTCATCCGTCTTCAGGCTCTTTCATTCAATTCAATACAACTGGCCGTTAGCCCGAGCGGCATGTAGATTGAAAACGATTCCATAAAAAAGCACAGAATATCCCGTGACCAAATAGCTTGCTTACCGCTGCTATTGATAAATTTGTCAGAGCTCTTTCAAATATGGTCACCGATTACAACCAGGCAGTTTCTACGCGTTATCACATTTACAACAGTCTGTTTCTGAACCTGCCGTTTAGCGGGATTTATAGAACAGGTACTTTACTGCCCTTGCTTCAGCAAGCTTGCGAAAGTGGATTTGAAAAAGGCCTCGACCCGAGTGCGATCGTCAAGAAATTTTTTGAGGACTTTGCGCCCGCCGCGACACACGAGGAACAGTTTGATCTTCTTTTCAATTTCATTCAGTACATAGAGCGCCAGGTTGTTCTGTTCGATTCAATCGAGGATGCGGCCTTTGACCAGATTAACAACATCAATGGAAAGGGAACGATCAACGCGCTACTTCTGCGCGCTTCGGCTGAGGGCGTAGCTGATCAGCTTAGAAAGAAACTCGAGGATTTCAGCATTCGGATTGTACTCACAGCGCATCCAACACAATTTTATCCGGGCAATGTTCTGGCGATCATAAATGATCTTGAGGAGTCGATCCATCACGGCCGACTTGAGCATATCAATCTCTTACTCCGTCAGCTTGGGAAAACAGCGTTTATCAATCGTGAAAGGCCTACGCCATTCAATGAAGCCGCGAGCTTGTCATGGTATCTCGAAAATGTATTTTACGAAGTTGTACCGAAAGCTCTTCGAAAGTTATTTGACGGGTTGAAGATCAACCAGGAGGATTGGAAGAATTATGGCCTGATCCGCATCGGGTTCTGGCCGGGTGGTGACAGGGACGGGAATCCATTTGTCACGCACGAAACCACTTTGCAGGTAGCCCAACATCTTCAGCGGACATTGATGATTTGCTACTACCGTGACGCACGTTTCTTAAAACGACGACTCACCTTTAAAGGTGTTGATCATATCATCGCGCGAGTGGAGAAAAGAATTTACTCCCTTGCATACGGTAATGGTCAAAGTGGCTATTCAAATGCAAGTGAACTTCTTGATGACCTGCTTGCGGCGAGAGCATCACTCGTAAAAGATCATCGTGGATTATTTCTTGATCTGCTTGATGACGTGATACTCAAAGTCCGGATATTCTGTTTCAATTTCGCAAGCATGGATGTCCGCCAGGACAGTCGCAAGCATGCTTACGCTTGGGAGAGCATTTTCAGCCAGCTTGAAAAGGAAAATCCGGCCCTGAAGGAATTTGAAACACGCTCCGAGCATGAACAAATTCAAACGCTGCTGAATCTGAAATTCGATCCGCGTGAAATCCAGTTTGAAGACCCGTTTGTGCGCGAGATGATCGAGAGCTTTCAGGTGATACGCGATATCCAAAAAACAAACGGCATTGAAGGCTGTCATCGGTATGTGATCAGCAATTGTCAATCGGCTGCAGACGTGATTCGCGTTTTTCAACTTGCGCGACTTATCCTTTCAACCGACGGAGAACTACCACTGGATATTGTTCCGCTTTTTGAAACCATCGAAGATCTTGCACATGCGCCTGAAGTAATGCGCGCGTTATATCATGTGGATATATATCGGGAACATTTAAAGAAACGCGGAAACAAACAAACGATCATGCTTGGCTTCTCCGATGGAACAAAAGACGGCGGTTATCTGCGCGCGAACTGGTCAATTTTTCAGGCAAAGGAAAATTTGACATTACTTTCCCGGAATTACGGGATTACGTCAGTGTTCTTCGATGGACGTGGCGGACCGCCTGCTCGCGGCGGCGGAAACACCCATGATTTTTATGCGTCCCTCGGTGAGAGCATTGAAGATAAAGAAGTGCAGATCACAATTCAGGGACAAACGATCAGCTCAAATTTCGGGAAGCCCGTTTCATGCCTTTACAATCTTGAGCAGCTTTTGTCCGCAGGAATTGAAAATACTGTTTCCAAAAATACTGCCGTACATTTATCGAAAGCAGATAAAGACATCCTCGAAGAATTGGCAAAAGCTGCGCATGGCGCGTATCTCGCACTGAAGCTTCATCCGAAATTTGTTCCTTACCTGGAGAAGGTCACGCCATTGTCTTTCTTCGGCGAAACCAATATCAGCTCGCGACCTGTGAAACGCAATGGCGGTGATGCGCTCAAGTTTGAAGATTTGCGTGCAATTCCCTTTGTTGGATCATGGGCACAAATGAAACAAAACATTCCGGGATTCTACGGCGTAGGCAGTGCATTACATGATCTGAAAAACGGTGGAAAAATGCCGATTTTGAAAAAGCTATATTCCGAATCGTTGTTCTTCAGAACCTTGCTCGCTAACAGCATGATGTCGCTTACGAAGAGTTATTTCCCGGCCACGGCATATTTGTCTGACGACAAAGAGTTTGGTGAATTCTGGAAGATCATGGAGCAAGAGTATAAACTTTCAATTGAGATGATCCTCGAAGTCTCCGGATTATCAGAATTAATGGAAAACAATCCCGTGAATCGTGATTCTGTTAAGCTTCGTGAGCGGATAGTCCTTCCGTTAATAACGATTCAGCAGTTCGCGTTACAACGGCTGCGAACTGGTGAACCCGATGCGAAACAATACGAAAAGCAATACAGGAAGGTCGTACTGCGCTGTATGTTTGGAATTATCAATGCCGCACGGAATTCAGCCTAACAGCTTAGCGCGTCCCTGAAACAAGAAAATTGTCCAGCTCTTCCTTTTCTTTCATGCTCACGCCTTTCGCGTAATCACTTTTCTTTGCGGTCACCGCCGCGACAACAGGACGGTCTTTGTAAACCGTTTTGTAAACAACGCGTGTCAGCGTAATCGTATCAGGTCTTGTAACAAAGACAGTGTCGGTTTTTTCCAGTGTAATTGTAGTTGGCTTCACGGGCGGCATTGACGTGCGACCAAAATACCAGGCAGCGGCGCAAAGGATCGCTGTTAACACGATGGATGCGAATACAGGGACTTTCATCGAAAACACAACTGCGATCAGGCTGTCCCGTTGATGATGCTTGCGAAATGCTTTCTTCAGCGAATCAAGTGTTTCTTGCTTTGGTCGTAATGCAATACCCTCTCTTTCTTCGATCGCAAAAAACACGGTACGTAAATGCCCGTACGATGATTCGCCTCCAATCTCGGCCTCCACGAGCTTTCGCTCCTCCGCAGTCAACTCATTCCACTTTTTTGTCTGAGTCAACAAATCAATTTCTTCTGATATTTTCATACTATCCTATCATTGATTTAAATCCACTTAACTGACCAGCGAGTTCTTTTCGAAGGTAAAACCACCTTGACTTCGCAGTTCCTTCAGGGCAGTTGAGAACTGTACCAATTTCAGTAAAGGTCATGTCGAGTTCATGTCTCAGTACAAAGAGACTTTTGTCTTCCTCCTGCCACACCTGCATTGCCTTCTCCAGTGCTGTTGCAAAATGTTGAGCATCTAACGTAGCAGGCGCTGTGCTCTCAACGCTTTCTGCGTTCGTTATTTCCGATTGTGCAGACTGCCTGAATGCGTGTTTCCGGTATTCATTCTTGCACATGTTATGCGCTACAGAGTAGATCCACGTCGAAAACTTTTTTGATGTATCAAAGTATTCCGGCCTTTCAATAATTTTTACAAACAGATCGTGCAGAAAATCCTGTGCTTTGTCTTCGTCCTTCCAAAGCATGCGGAAAAAATAGCGAAGCAATGGCCGGCTATATCTTTCATACAAAGTCGTAAACGCACGCTCATGACCATTGCTGATCATGAGCATGAGTTCTTCGTCGCTTTTAATTTTTAAGTTGATCCCGAACATTATTGCTCAACTATTTCCATGAACACGCGGAATCCGATTGCAGCATCAGGTCCGTCGAACTTGTTGATGCTTGTGATTGTCGACTCTTCCGCGGGATGGTTCCAGCTGCCGCCACAGGCTGTTCCTTTTTCATTTACCATCTCCGCCACGTTGCCAACAACGTCATAAAGGCCAATGTTGTTAGGAAAGTATGCACCAACAGGTGAAGTTAGCACAAAGCCGTCAAGAATGGGTTGGTTTGGCTTGCAGCCGGTTTGATCATCTTGCCACTTAAAATTGCCAAGTGCACAACCTTTATTATTTACGGCACGGTTCCGAAAGTTGTACGCCTTATACCATGGATACCGAATGTCACTTTCGTTAAACTTCACCTTTTCAACAGGACATTTTGCACACAATACGTCTTCGGAAGTTTTCGGAATCTGAACCTCGATGATGTTTTCATTGATGTTCCACGATTGAAAATCTTTATAACCGAGGGCGGCAATTTGCCATTCGTTAATGGATGGAAGTCTGAATTTTACTTTATTATATTTCTTTTCAGGCGATGCATTGTATTGTTCAGTGAGCCAGTTGCAATACGCTATTGCACCTTCGTAAGGAATATTCATGACCGGATAGGCGGTGAAAAATTGTTGCTTTTTTGTGGGCGTCACATCGGCGTGATAATTCTTCATCAGCGCAAGTGACGCATCATCGAATCCTGACAAATCGATCTTGCTGATTTCATATTCATCCATCATTTTGTTGGATTCCAGGTATCGCAAATAAGCATTGTATTCGAGGTTGGTCACTTCATATTCTGAGGCGTAAATGTTGTCCTTTAACTGCCTGAGCATTCCTTCAATTCTTTTGATATCCAGATTAGCCCTGACGAAAGGAGGTCTTTCATTCGATTGTCTGTTCATGAAATTCGCCACGAGTTGTGTTTTCCCTGTTTGATCTGCGAGTAATTTAATGATCGCATTCCATCGCGTTGCATTCTCTAACTGCCCGGTTTGCTGATAATGTTCTGTCAGCAAAAGCATAGGCACCAGATAGTTCGCTCTGAAAACATTCCCGGTAGCGGTAGCCGGCTCGCCGTTGAAATTTACAGTCAGGTAATCGAGTAAAAACTTCTTTTCAAGATTGTCTTTGATGATCGAAATGTTATCCATTCGCTCCGAAGTTACCCGTGAAGCAAGTCCGACCACATAGAGCTGATCTTTTATCGGAAGCACATTTTGCTGGTCGATCGTTAGCGCGAAATAGAACTTTGCCTGCGAATTCAGGCCGGGTAACAATTCGCAAAGCGAAATCTTTGAAATGGTCTCCGGTGACGAAAGACTCAGCGCGTCAAATTTGCGTTTCCGGTAATCGTCATTTAACAAGAGGTCGAGGTTGAGCACGTTAACATCTTTGCGAATACCGAAAACATCCTGTAAAACGAGTAACGGAAGCATGGTATTCTCGCCTTCCGTGATCAGCATTGCGTTCTGATCCACAGACATCAGTACGTTGTAACTATAACTTAACAATGACTGCGAGACAGCGCCTGCGTCGAATAACGCGCGACTACTTTGCTTTCTGTCTTCGTCTAAAAGGTTGAACTCGTGTTGCAAAGTGAGTAAATAGGAAAGCACGGGATGACTTTCGTCAGTCAACGATGCTTGTTTAAGAAACTGAATCGCTTCTGAATTATATCCATGGTTCCATCCTGCAATGATGTTATGAGCAAAACTACCGGGTAATTGTTTAGCGATTCTTTGCTGGATCTCATCCATGCGCGCAGTTTCCCATTGCGCATATCGTGCTGCCATGTAGTAGTTGATCCAGGCGATGTTAGCGTTGGCATTATTTAGTTTTTGCGACCATGCCGTAGCTTGCTCATCGTACCAGGCGATAGTACGAACAGACTTGGTTTTCAGTTCAATTGTTTGCGGCTCGGAAGCCAGAACGCTGAAGGACAGCATTGAAAAGAGAAAAAGAAATAATTTCATGGATGCGTGTTTTTTCTCTGTACACGCGGCTGGAGAAAACGTTCATTTTCTACGAAAAGTAGATGAATCCGGTGTAGAATGCATGCCAGGGAATCACGCAAACGCCAGGATCGCTAACACAGCTTAGGATTTTATCCCACAGAAAATAGATTCTTACTTAGCCAACCTCGATTAAGAATGAACCTGGGTTTTTTAGCCTTCCGAACGGTTGTAATATTAGCCCCTGACTTTGAGAAAATCTTTCAAACTCATCTTGCTTATCGGCATCAACAGCAACCAATAATCCGCCACTTGTCTGCGGATCCGCAAGAATTGATTTTTTATAGTCATCCACACCATTCACTTTCAGGCCATAGCTTTGCCAGTTTCGTGTTGTTCCTCCGGGCATACTCTTCTGCGAAATATACTCATCCAGAAAACTAAATTTCGGTACGCGATCAAACTCAATCTCAGCCGACAAATTACTTCCTTCACACATCTCGGTTAGGTGGCCAAGCAATCCGAAACCTGTTACGTCTGTCATTGCGCTTACGTAATCGAGCTTACCAATTTCGGCTCCGACTTTATTTAACGTCAGCATCGTATCTATTGCAATTTGTAAATGTTCTTCTTTTACGATTCCTTTCTTCTGTGCCGTGGTTGTGATGCCCACGCCAAGTGGCTTTGTAAGATAGAGCAACGATCCGCCGCGGGCCGTGTCATTTCTTTTCAAATGTTTTTTCGGCATCGTGCCTGTTACAGCCAAACCAAATACTGGCTCTGGACAATCAATACTGTGACCGCCAGCCAATGGAATTCCTGCTTTCTGACATACATTCCTACTTCCATCGAGCACCTGCTTTGCCACTTCTGCGGGAAGTTTATCAATCGGCCAGCCCAGGATGGCAATCGCCATAACAGGCATTCCCCCCATTGCATAAACGTCGCTGATCGCATTAACCGATGCAATTGCACCGAACGTAAAAGGATCATCAACGATCGGCATAAAAAAATCTGTTGTGCTGATGATGCACGTACCGTCTCCGATCTCATATACGGCTGCATCATCTTTGGATTCATTGCCAACCAGCAGCGCAGGAAATGAACCTTTTGGGAAATCTGAATGTAGAATCTTATCTAAAATTGCAGGGGAAATTTTGCACCCGCATCCGGCACCATGACTATATTGCGTAAGCTTAACTGGATTCATAACCCGCAAATTTAAAAGGAAAGGACTACTTCACGCATGACAGGAATAAATATCCCGGGAATTCACAATTACTGCGATCGCTGGTGCGAGAAATGTCCATTTACCAGCAGGTGTGCTGCTTTTGAAGGCGACGCTTCTACATCTGCCGAAGAACGGGATTTTCGAAATGAAGCTTTCTGGAAAAGACTTTCCGAGAATTTCTCAAAAGCGAAAGTGGTCATTGAAGACATGGCGGCGAAGCACGGTATCGATGTAAATGCTTTGGCCCACGAGGCTGACCAGAAATTAAACGAAGAACTCGTTGATAAAAAAGCTGACGATCATCCGGTAAGCAAGCTTACATGGGAGTATAGTACCATCGCCACTGACTGGCTAAAAACACAACCAGGAATGCTGGATAAGCTCGAAAAATTAAAAGTAGAGCTCACGATGGGCGTTGAGTCGCATGAGGAGGCCAAAATTCAGGCGCACACGATCAAAGATTCACTGGCTGTTATTCATTGGTATGCGACATTCATTCACGTGAAATTCAAGCGCGCAATCCGAGGCAAGATCGAGTTTCAACAATGGGATGATGACGACGATGACGTCCAGCGCGATTACAATGGGTCTGCAAAGATTGCAATCATCGCGATTGAAAGATCAATTCAGGCATGGGTGGAAATATTCAATCTGCTTCCTGAACAGGAAGATCTGTTCCTGAAAATTTTAGGAATGCTTGATAAGTGTAAACGTTTAATTATCGAAGAATTTCCAGACGCGTTAAAATTTGTACGTCCCGGCTTCGATGAAATATCAGGCATGAATGTGCTTTAACGCTTCAACCACTTCCTTCACGTTCTCACCCTTCCACGGAATTACATCGGTTACCCGTTCTTGCTTTTTACTTAGTCCGGTGCTGTAAGCCTTGTCGTAATAGGTTAGGAGAATGTCAATGGTGGAAGCCATATCGCCCGCGAGCAACTTTTCGCGTGCAGCCTGATAATGTTGTCCACCGAGCTTTTTTACGATCCCACCCATGGCTTGAAGAAATTGTTCGCGATCAGCAGGGCCGTAATCGTTTACAAGTCTATTTATCCGATCCTCCTTGCTAACGTCGAGTTGGATAATCCGTCCAACGCACATGCTTTTCCAAAGTGGATCCGGAAGAACAACTCTACCGATTGTTATTGATTCGTCTTCGATCCATACCGGGCGATTGACATCAAGCTTTCGGATCTCTTCGAAAAGGTCATTTTGAAATTGCTCAGTTGTTGGTTGTGCCGGCATCATCAGTCCACCGAAAACAGAACCTTTATGATTCGCTAGCGCTTCAAGGTCAATGACCTGTTCGCCTGCATCCCGCAAGGCACGTAATGCTTCGCTTTTGCCACTTCCGGTATAGCCGCCAATGACATTGAATTTGAATGGAAGTGAAAAAAAACCATTAACCTTTTGCCGGTAGAATTTATAACCGCCGATCAACTGATGAGTTTTAATTTTTGCCATCCCGACAAAAAGGCAAAAATTTGACGACCGCATTCCACCTCGCCAACAATGAACTAATAAATCGCGACCACCCGCTGCTTTCTCGGCAGTGTCAACAATATCAGCAATGCGCGGACCCACAAGTTTAAAGCCGGTCTTTATTGCCTCCATCTGACCGCGTTGCTTGTAGTCGGTTCCTACCTGAATACGTTCTTCATTATTGAGGATCGGAATATTCACAGCACCCGGAATATGGCCCTCCAAAAATTCGTTTTCCGAGCGCACATCAATGGCCGGTAGTGAGGTACGGAGGTTTAAGAAATCGTCAATCGAGATTAACACATCCCAAAGATACCAAGAAGTTGGATACGCAGGCATACGTTTAGAAGCGATTGTGCATCCATGAATAAACTTTGTTTTATTGTCGTCACTTTTCTGCTTTGCATTGCAGCAGCAGCAACCGCTTCACCGTGTGAACGGCTGCCTGTTTGCGAATTGATCACTACCATGCTCCCAGATGCAACTGTTGAAATGTCCATTCACGACGCCGGTCACGAAGCAACGCATTACGAGCTTATTAGGATAAACGAAACATCGGGGCACCACATCCAATTGTATGAATTTCAATTAGACTCAGACGCAATGATCAAGGTGTTTGACGAATCAATTGAAAACTCAGGACGATACAGGTACGTTGTTGTGGCGTGGAAAAATAATGTTGTGATCGATCAGGTTACGAGCATCGTAGACGTAAGCTATGAAACGCCGATAATCGAAAACACGTTGGATGAAATTATTTCATCAGAAATGAGCATGATCTCAAATAACATGCTGACGTTAGATGTCACTTTGCAAAATAATCAGACGATATTTCAGTTAGCATCTGCTAAGCCATTTCTAGAGTCAGTGATATGCGTGACTGATATTAATCATACCATCGTAAAAATTCTAAGCGCGACCAGTACTGACGCCGACGGCTTACTACGGAAAAAATTTTCATCTGCGGGATTACCCAATGGCTTGTGCGTGTTTAGCGTACGGGTTGGTATAGAAACCTTTAATGGCGTGCTGCCATTACAATAAGATTAATCACTGAAGTTTACAGAAATGGTTGAGGCGATACCGATCCTGAAGCCGTAGTCATGTTGCTTTCCATTGATAAATGACGCCGCTGCTTCAAGGCGAAAAATTCGAAGGATGCCGTCGATTGAATAACCTACCTCCGTATAGTTTTGCGAATGAGGGGTCGCCAAATAATTTACAAAAACGTTCTCTCTTATTCCGGCCATCCTTACTTCCGGAATTGTTGTGAGCAACAACTTCCGAAACTGATAATTAACACTCCCGACAAAAAATTTATCCGCTGTACTGAATGCGTAGTAGTCGAGCAAACGGAAGCTACCTACCGGATCGTTCGTGATAAAAGGCGTCTGGTTTCCAAGGAAATGTTTAAAATCCATGAAATACATGCTGCGATCATTCAGAAACCTTCCGGCTTCCATTGCGATGTGTACTGTTCCGCGTGCGCCGACGTCAAATGTGTACCGTGTACCGAGTTGCAACAGATCATAATCCACGTCACTTTTGAAAATGTCATTGAAACCTTTCTTGTAGTTCAGGATGAACATGGGTGAAGACCCGCCTATCGCATATTTCTGGCCATTATGTTTTCTGAATTTAATCCAGGGGCGTGCGCTGATATTGATTCTTCCGGTGAACGCCTGATGTTGCGGGAAACCTGTGTTCAAAAGCTCCGCGTTTACCGGCTTATTCGAGGTGTAATCTTTCACGCTTTCGCGATCAACGACTTTATAATCGTTATAGTCCTCCAATTGCATGCGATCACTCCACGTCCATGTTGTCATGATCGACCACTTTGCGTTGAATGTCTTCTTCGCTGTGAAATTGACGAAGTCGTGTTCGTAGATTTTCATAAGGTTCTTCTCCAGTAAGAGCGTCGTGAAGGTGTTGATAATCGGCAGGATGGGATTTTCGGGATTGAATTGTTGAATATACCTTCCGCCTTCCAACTCTGTCCTGAATTTTTTATTGCCCGCCATCAGGTTAACATAACCGGAAGCTTTTTCTCTTTCGAAGGAATATCGCAAAACAGGCGTGAGTCGTAGGCGGGTTTTGTTTGTATCCTGCAGAATGGTTCCAATCGCAATCTTGTAAATGCCATTAAAACCTTCGACAGTGTTGAACCCACCCATTGGCGTGTATATCCGGAAGTTTGAATGTTTTCCGATTTTGTAGCTGTCACCAAGCAAAATGTCCCATGGTTGAAATCCTTTGTGTTTCGATTCTTTTAATGTATCTCCTTGTTCCTTTGCCACCTCGATCGCCGAAACGCTATCTGCCTTTCGGTAACCGGTGACTTCCTCTTTCGTTAACGGAATAGGACGAATGCTTTCCCAAAACGCCGAATCGTTCTTGTACGTTGTGCTATCATCGTCGAAGGTAAAGTCTGAGATAACTTCAGGCTCCTTCATTTCTTTTCGCTCCTCTTTTTCGTACTCTTTAATGATCGTTTTTAATTCCTTTCGCGTAATCTCTTCACCAGCCGCCAGCCGTTTTTGAAGATCTGCTGCATCAGCTTTGCTTTTCTTTTTGTTTGTTGCTGTCTGCTTTTGTTTGATTTCCTGCGATGCAGATTTTTGAATGGTCTCATCAATCACCTGCATGTTCTCCACATACAATTCAGGGTTGAGCTTTACCTTGTAATCGCTGACGGTTGACAAGTAATGGGCTTCAAATTCGAACCCAAAAACTTTATCATCGACTTTGAACTGGTGCGAAACCGGAAGCCACACCTTATCATCAATTGGTGCGAAAGTAACCTTCATATCGATGTCGATGCCCATCTTTGATGTATGCAATTCGACAGCATGAAGACTATACCAGTCTTCTACAATGTTGATTGTTCCGTCAACAACATTGTCACCCTTTGAGCGCGGAATCACTTTTATACGACTCACTTCAAAGTCGCGGTCTTTGAAGGTTCCGAGATATTCAAATTTATAGTATGAAAAAGCTTTTGGTGAAAGCGGCGAGATCGTTTCTGCAATTTCCGGTTCGTAAAAACTTCCGAAGATGTAAGAACCCGGCGATGCGTTCTCCTTCCGGTCGCTGCGAACGGAAATTACCTTTTGCTCAAATTTATTCGGACGAGTAAACTTGATTTCGCTTAACGACTCCGAAAGATAAACGCGTCCTTTTTCCACGCCATCTTTTTCAAGAGCCTTTTTTGCGAGCCACGGATAGTCTTTCAGCTTTGCCGATCCCTTGATGTAAACTTTCGCGGAGTAATGATCGACAACGTTACGATGATAATTCGCTTTTGCTATCGCTTTGCGCATAATGGTGTACGCAGGATCTTCATCATCACTCCCGATCACAATTTCCTTGAGCACGATGTTCTGCTCCGGCAGCACAATATCAAGATCAACAAATGCATCACTTACGTTTATCACACGCGACTGTGACTGTCTGCCCAGGTGTTGAAAAACTAAATCGTAACGGCCTGGTTTAAGCGTGATCTCATACTTTCCATCAATGTTCGACGTCGTTCCGGATCCTGTTTGTTTGACGTAGATGGTCGCATAAGAAAGAGGTATGCCGTTTTCATCATTGATGGATCCGCGGATACCTGATCGTTGAGCAAAAGAAACCTGGGCGAGTAAAACGAAGAAAAGAAAAGCGTACGATTTCAAGGAAGCGTTTGATTAATGTAAATAATGTCCTTTGCCGACAATCAGTTGCTCGACAGCATCCGGTACCATATACCTGATCGATTTCTTATTTCGGATACAGTTTCGGATAAAGGTAGCTGAAATGTCAAGCAAAGGGGCGTCGACCATTTTCACATGAGGATGCGATTTCAGGGCTGAAGGTTGCGCGGCGGGTCGCGGATAAACGTACAATCCGTAATTCTCCAGAATTATTTCATGATTTTTCCACCGGGTAAACCCGTCGAGGTTGTCTTCACCAATAATGATCTTGAATTGTTTATCGGGATGTTTTTCCGAAAGATGTACCAGTGTATGAATGGTGTAGCTTGGTTTTGGAAGGTGAAACTCGATGTCGGTTACTTCAAGTTTGTAGCTATCGTAAACAGCGGCACGGACCATTTCGAACCGGTCGAATTCATGCAAGAGGCCTTTCGCCGGTTTAAACGGATTTTGAGGTGAGACGACAAACCAGACTTTATCGAGATCGGTATTCTCGGCCATGATGTTGGCAATGATCAGATGCCCGACATGAATCGGGTTAAACGAACCGAAGAATAAACCGATTTTCATTTATGTGCTAAGTTCTCCTTGTATTTCGGATTAGTTGTAATAGCTACAGATTTAGTCCACGTCCAGGACAATTTTTAAATTCTCTCGAATCTTCTCCGCCGTATCACTATCGACCATGCCGACTTTCTTTACAAGGCGTTTGTTATCAATCGCCCTAAGCTGATCAATCATGATGTCGCAATCTTCTTTAAGCCCGAACTCCGCCTTCCTCAGGTGTACTCTCAATACTTCGGATTCAGGACTCACATTTGTAGTTATTGGGCAAATAATGGTTGAAGGATGTTCCTTATTCAATAGGTCTGTCTGAACAATTATAACGGGTCTGATTTTCCCCGCTTCTGTACCGATTTTTGGATTTAGATCAGCAATCCAGATTTCATATTGCTTAACCTTCATCATTTAATTTTTCAAACTCAGCGAGAACTTTTAACGAGTCTTTGGCAACAATTCTAGACTCTTTGCTCAACTGCTTCGAGAGAAGTTTCCGTTTATGAAGTCGATTGTAGAATTCGATCGCTTCGTTTATATACCTGTTTCGGTTTTTTTTAACCTTTGTTACAATCTTCTCAGTCTCCTGAAAGATGTCGTCGTCCAATTTTAGCGAGATATTTTTCATTCACATCCGTTTCCCCTAAAGGTATATACTTTTTGGGTATACTGCAAACCTTGAGATCACGACTGAAAAGTAGACATATGTCGTTGGGCATTGACTGTCATTTGGATGTTCGATTAGAATACTCCACATACGGAAGTGACCAGGTTCTTATCTGTTATTCACTTTAGCGCGGTTTTTAATAGCAGAAACCGAAAGATGCTATCGATCTCTTTGTCGGCTAAAATGGTCTGATGAGTTGCATCTTTTATTTCAAAGAACTTGTCATTTCGGTCTAATAACTTCTCTAACTTATTAGCGTCTGTATAAAGGTCGCTTTTTGTTCCGGTGATAATAATGACCGGTGCATTTATTGCGCTGATATCTAAATCCGTTCGAAAAGGAAACCTGGTGATGTCAGGAAACGGAAATATCATTCTTAAATATTTGTCCTCGAACTTGTATTTTGGATCAATCAAGACGGTCATTGATGGGCTATTGGCTGCTGCTAAGCGTGACGCGATATTTGTTCCCAGAGAATAACCCATGACTAAAATTTTCTCTTCCGAATATTTTGTCTTAAGAAAATCATAAACCAGCTGAGCGTCCGAATGGAAATTCTCAAATGAAATATCTCCTTTGCTTTTTCCGTGTTCTCTATAATCTGTTATAAGCAGATCATAGTTATATTTTAAAAACTTAGCTGCCAGTTGTCCCCATTTTTGAAGATTTCCGCCATTACCTTTCCAAAAACAAATTACTCCGTGTGAACTGTCAGCTTTGAAAAGAATTGAACTAACTTCTCCACCGTCTTTGGCTCTAAAATTTAGCTCTTCAAAGTTTTCATTAAACTCAAATTTATAATCCCGAGGTAGTTTGGCCGCTCTGAACCTGTCGTCCTGAATTGAGTAGAAATAAAATGTAAAGACTTGCGTAAAAAATAATTCCAATGGCTAAAGCTATCGATATTATTTTTCGCATCGGATTCATTCAGAAGTTGACCGTATGTGCTAGGCATAAGACGTAAGCATAACGCTCAAGGGCCCTTTTAGGTAGCATCAACTCAACCCTTCTTAAAATCATCGTACAACTTCTGCGCCTGTTCCAATGATTTCTTCAGATCTTCGTTCACAAGCACTTTATCAAACTGATCCTGGAAACTCATTTCAAACTCAGCTTTGAACAGCCGGCGGGACAGGCTTTCGGACGTCTCAGTACCACGATCGTGCAACCGCTCTTTCAGTACTTCGACGGACGGCACTTTGACAAAAATGGCAAGCGCCCGCTCACCAAAATATTTTTTGAGATTGATGCCGCCTTTTACGTCGACATCGAAAATGACATTTCTGCCTTCATTCCAGATCCGTTCAATCTCTGACTTAAGTGTGCCGTAAAAATTTCCTTCGTAGACTTCTTCCCATTCCACAAATTCATCACGAACGATCCTCTCCTTAAATTCTGATGGCGTGAGGAAATAGTAATCCTTGCCATTTTGCTCTGTACGGCCGCGCTTATCGCGCGTGGAAGCAGAGATTGAAAAACCTAGGTCGGGATTTGATTGAAGAAGGTGCTTGACGATGGTTGTTTTTCCCGAGCCGGATGGCGCAGAAAAAATAATTGCTTTTCCAGCCATTGAATTATTGGGCGAGATTTTGGCAGACTTTATTTCTGATTTCGTCTATGAGTTCCTGTGGAGCCTGATTGGAACATTTGGTTTTTAGCAATTCGCGGATCGCGACTTCGAGATGATAATTTTTGTAGCAGGGCATGCACTCTTCAAGGTGTTCTTTCAGGAAATGATCTTTTTGTTCCGCAGTTGCTTCTCCGTCAAGGATTAGCTGAAGGATTTGGAGACACTCTCGCTGGTTTTGGCAATCCTGCTTCATTCGGCTCTGGTCGGGGACGTTGCTCATATCTTTAAGTAGTTTTATAACCCATCTTGCTGGCGTATTCGCTTAATTTTTCCTTCAGAAGATTACGTGCACGGTGCAGGCGGCTTCGAACAGTACCAATCGGTATATCTAATATTTTTGCCATCTCCTCGTATTTGAATCCTTCCAAATCACACAATATTATCACAGTTCTGAAGTCAACATCCAATGCGTTGAGGGCTGTTGATATCTCATCTCCGATCATATCCTGTAGCGCCTCCACGCGCAGATCAGGAGTGATTTGTCGATCAACATCCTCTGAGTTATAAAAAGTTTCTACTTCCTGATAATCTACCTTTGAAGGTTCTTTACTTTTCTTCCGGTAGTCGTTAATGAAACTGTTTTTTAAAATACGGAACAGCCAGGCTTTTGCATTAGTTCCTTGCTGGAATGAATCAATGAAACGGAATGCTTTCAGGTATGTATCCTGGAGAAGGTCTTTCGCGTCGTCCGAATCGAGGGTCAGGCGGTAAGCAAAGTTGTACATTGAGTTAATGTGCGGCATAAACTCCTGATTGAACACTTTTAGCTTTTCACCTTCAGAATATTGCTGACGAATAACCTCTTCCATAAGCTGTAAAAATAAAATAAAAATCCGAACCAGTAATAGCGTTGCCGCTTCATCGAAAAACCCTCAATTTTCATAATTCACAAGGTTTTCAGCGAATGGCACAAAAACAATACCGTATAAGTCGGCTTTTGCACCTTCTTCATATACGAAAAGTCGTCCGTTCGTGGATGTTGAAACAAAGAAGCCACCTGCAATGGTGGCTTCAACGGAGAGGCTGGATAACATCAACGCCTGCTTACCAATCCGAAGGACTTGACCATGTTCACAAACTCTGCCCGATAGCCCTCTTCATCTTTGCCGCGTGCACTTTGTGCGAGTTGAACAACTTCATCGTAGGTGAGGGCACCGGCATAGTCTGAATCCCTCAGCAGCATTCCAAAACCGGCGACAGCAGCCGACCATTTAAGATTCATGCTCATCTTCTCCAGCGACGCCTTTCCGTCTTTTACCGTTTGAACCAGCAGCTTGCTTTTATCTTCTTGTGGATTTTTGTAACGAAGCTTTACGGTCAGCATCTCGTCAGTTGCTGAACCCGCAGCCGTCGTGGTCTTTTGATACTTCAGTTCATCAATTTTATAGATACTGCTTTCGACACCTACGGGAATGATCTCGTACAAAGCCGTCACTGTGTGACCTGAACCAAGCTCACCAGCATCTTTTTTATCATTGTTAAAATCTTCGCTCTTCAACATGCGGTTCTCATATCCGATCAGCCTGTATGCCTGAACAAATGCCGGATTAAACTCTACCTGAATCTTAACGTCCTTCGCGATGGTAAAGAGTGTTCCACCGAATTCGTTTACCAGTGTCTTTCTCGCTTCCGTAATATTGTCGATGTAGGCATAGTTGCCGTTTCCCTTATCGGCGAGGATTTCCATTTTGGCGTCTTTGTAATTGCCCATTCCATAGCCTAATACTGTCAGGAACACGCCCGCTTTTCTTTTCTCAACAATAAGCGTTTCCATCGCGTCATCGCTCGATTCGCCAACATTGAAGTCACCGTCAGTTGCCAGGATCACGCGGTTGTTTCCATTCTTTTGATAATGTTGGATCGCTAGATCGTATGCCAGACGAATACCCGCGCCTCCTGCCGTTGAGCCTCCTGCATTAAGCCGTTCAATAGCGGCTTTAATTTTTGCTTTTTCGTCTCCGCGAGTTGGTTCCAGCACCACGCCCGCAGCACCTGCATACACTACCATTGAAACTCTATCTTCGGCGCGGAGTTGATCTACCAACATTGACAGCGACTGCTTAACGAGTGGCAGCTTATTTGGTGTATCCATTGATCCTGACACATCGATCAAAAAGACAAGGTTAGACGGTGGAAGATTTTCGGTCGGAATAATTCTGCCTTGTAGCCCAATATGAACAAGCTTGTGCTTTTCATTCCACGGTGCCGTTCCTACGGCCGTGTTGATGCTAAACGGATCGGCACCAGTTGGCTGAGCATAATCATAGGAGAAGTAATTGATCATCTCCTCAATGCGAACAGCATCTTTCGGCGGACGCTGGCCGAGATTGATAAACCTTCTGATGTTCGAATAGGATGCCTTGTCGACGTCAATTGAAAAGGTCGACAGCGGATCCTTTACGGGATTGTGAAATCCGTTCTCCGCGATTTCCGCATACTCTTCGGTGTTCTCCTCGGATGGTGGCGCGTAATGGTAATCGTGCGAAGGGACTATGATCGCGTATGATTCAGCTTCCGCCTTGTTATGCGATGAATCTTTGGAACGTTTCTTTCCCGCGCCCGTGACGGTAACTTCCGATAATTGTGTATTCTCAGTTTCGAGTTTCACGTCGATCACCGCCTTTGCACCTATGGAAACTTCTTTTGTTTTTAATCCAATGAAAGAGAAAACCAGGGTTCCGCCTGTAGCAGGAACGCTAATCTTGTATCTTCCTTGTTGATCAGTGACCGTGCCTTTGGTGGTTCCTTTTAATACGATGTTGATTCCCGGCAGCGGGGAATTATCGTCGGCGGATATTACAGTTCCAGTAATCGTTCTATCCTGTATCATGTCAAAGCTCAGCAGGCTCAGAAGCATGATGAATGCAGCTGAAAGTTTTTTCATACCCATTTGTTTTTTTATTACATCTATGATGCTGCTGTAAATTGGTTTCCATAAATAGCCTCAGAAAAATTTCTAACTTCAACCATGCTTGTTAATAGTTATAAAGATCAAAGCGATGAACAGCTCATCCTGCTCTATAAGGAGTCGGGAGACCTGTCTGTTGTTGGTGAGCTTTATAACCGCTACACCGCCCTGGTGTATGGTGTTTGTTTAAAGTATCTGCGGGACCGGGAGGAAAGCCGCGATGCGGTCATGCAGATATTTGAAAAGCTTATTAATACATTAAAGGAACATGAAGTCAATATTTTCAAACCGTGGCTTTATGCCACCGCACGTAACCATTGCCTCATGCAGATTCGAAGCCGCAAGGGCAAATCTTTTGAAGAATTATCGCCTTTTCTTATGGAAAACGGCACGTCCATGCATCAGGATGATGGAATTAACATAGAGGCCAATCTTCATCAGCTGCAAAAGTGTATGCAGGAGCTTGTGGCGGAGCAAAAGGAGTGTGTGCGGTTGTTTTACCTGGAACAAAAGTGTTACAAAGAGATCACGGAGCACACCGGCTTCGATATGAATAAAGTGAAGAGCTATATTCAAAATGGAAAAAGAAATTTGAAGATTTGTATGGAACGCAATGGCGGATCTGAATAACGATATTGAGCGATATCTGCGTGGTGAACTAACGCCTGCTGAGATGAACGCCCTTGAGCAGAAGGCGTTGAATGACCCGTTTCTGGCAGAAGCTTTAGAAGGTGCTGCCCATGCAGGTCCGGAAAATTTCGCCGTCGACCTTTCGAAAATCAAAGAGTCGCTAAAGAAAAAAACAAAGAAGAGAACAATCATCACAATCGAGCGCTCATGGCAATGGTACGCGGGCATTGCTGCAAGTTTCCTATTGCTCGCCCTAAGCACTTTCACTGTCATTACAATGATGAAAGAGCAGCAGCGTAATCTTGCGCAGTCAGAAGCTGCTGAGTCTCTTCAGAAGGAGGCTAAGCCAACGCCGGCTTCGGCCGACAGCGTCAAAGACGCAACGAAGACCGAAGCTCCAAGCAGAGATAGTTTGATTGCGTTGAATGAACGGTCAGCCGTTAACGAGACAGACGTCGTTGAAGAAACTGAGATCACGCGGCCGCGCGAAGAAGTGGCAACGCGTTCAGGTGCTACACGAAATCGCGCGCGTGAAGAGGCGCCTCAGGCACTCGAACCTGTTGTCAATAACGAAACCCAGACGCGTGAACGTGAGCGTGAGGTTGCCGTGAATTTGTCGGAACCACCGATTATTGTGCGTGACGAAGATGTAGCCGAAGAAGAGATCGCAGAAGGTGAGTACATCGCCGAAACGCCCGCAGTTCAGTCCGAAGCGGCCAAAAAATCTTTCGGGAGAACCGTGACGCGCACGTTAAAAGGAAAGGTCACTGACGACACCGGTACCGCTCTGCCTGGCGTTAACGTTGTAGTGAAAGGAACGACAACAGGCACGGTGACAAACGTTTCGGGTGAATATGAAATTACTCTTCCGCAAAATGCAAACACGCTTGTCTTTGCATTTATTGGTTTGCAGACACAGGAACTCTCTATTGTGGATAACCCCCCGGCATTGAACGTAACGATGGATCCCGATGTAACCCAACTCAGCGAAGTCGTTGTTACCGGAATGGGCGTCGAAAAAAGTGAGCCTGTTTATCCCACCTTTGAGATGGCATCGCCCGAAGGTGGACGAAAGGCATTCAACCGATACCTCGAAGACAATCTCAAGTATCCGCAGGAAGCCCGCGACAAGAAAATGGAAGGCAAAGTGACGGTTGAGTTCACCGTTCAGCCGAATGGGACGTTGGCAGATTTCAAAGTCATCAGGGGAATTGGTGCAGGTTGCGATGAGGAATTAATTCGCTTGATTAAGCAGGGGCCATCATGGACGCCTTCGAAGAAAAATAATGTTGCGATCAGTGATCAGGTACGGGTGCGACTGAAATTCGAACTTCCTTAAGAAAAAAGGTAAACAACAAAGGACCGTTGAGATCCTTTGTTGTTTTTGGAAGCTGTGTTTATTACACCACCTTCCTCCGGATCAACTTCGCATAAGTACGGCTTACCGGAAAACTTTTTCCATTCTGCATTTTCACGACCATCCCACCGTTAAAGTGCTTTTCAATTTCCTTCAGACTGTTGATGTTGATAATCGTGCTTCTGTGAACACGAATGAACATTTCAGGATTAAGGATTTCCTCAAGCTTTCCAATACCCGATGAACTGACGAACTGATCATTTTTTGTTGTGAGGATCGTGTAATCACCTGAAGCTTCCAGGTACACGATCTCGTCTACAGGAAGGTTAAGAAGCTTTTCGGATTTCTGAACAAAAATGTGCGAATCGTATGAGGACTTGTTATCAGTCTTAATGCTGCGAAGGAGTTCTCCCACGTTATTCTGCTCAAGCTTCATCCGGCCAATCGCCCGTTCGATAGCGAGTTTAAATCTCTCCTGGTCAAGAGGCTTTAACAGATAGTCAACCGCATTCTTTTCGAATGCCTTGATCGCATACTGATCGTAAGCGGTACAGAATATTACAAAAGGATCATGCGTTATTTCATCGAGTACATCGAAGCCGGTCATGCCTGGCATCTGTACGTCGAGAAAAATAAGATCCGGCTTTAACTTGTCTATTACTTCAACAGCTTCTTTGCCTTTGCTTGCTTCTCCTACTATCGTAATATTCGGGATCTGCTGCAGGTATTCCATAAGAAGGTCACGCGCGAGTTTTTCATCGTCAACAATAACGCAGGTTATGTTCATTTGTATGTTGGTTTATCTACGACAATCAATTAAACCACTTTGCTTTTTAAGCGCTCAGTGGTATTCGGCCTGTCCTCACTTTGTCCATCAACTTTCTTGTCTACCGCTTCTTCTTCGTAAGGGATGAAGAAGCTGACAGAATAGCCCCACTCATTGGAGCGAACCCGCAAGCCAGAACCGGCACCAAATATACTTTTTAATCTCTGATCTGTATTGTTTAATCCAACGCCGCTTGAGCTACCGTCCATTACCTTTTTGGCATTAGAGCCGAGCCCATCATCTTTCACCTCGAAAAAGATCATGTTATTAAAACGCTTTACCGTAAGAATGATCGTCCCACCATCATCTTTCGGAGCGATGCCATACTTGACTGAATTTTCAACAAGCGGCTGTAAGATCATCGGAGGAATGCGGATGTTCAGGCATGAAAAATCAACCTGCTTTACAAACTTCAAACGCTCGCCGAAGCGCACCTGTTGTATCCTGATGTAATTATCGATAAAGTCCAGCTCCTGGATAAGACGCACCATCTGGTCGCCGTGAGAATCGAGCGCATATCTGAAAATATCGGACAGTTGAGTAATAACGCGTCGTGCCTGTTCCTTGCTTGACCCGATCAGCGTGTTAATCGAGTTAAGCGTATTGAAAAGAAAGTGCGGATTGATCTGCGATTTCAAAAGTGAGATCTGCATTTCGCGGTTTTTGATATGAAGTTCACTTTTCTCCATCTCTTTTCGCTGCAGGCCCTGGAAGTAACGGATCACATAATACACACCAATGGTAATGATATACTGGTCTGGAAAATGCAGCCCCTCCCACTTTAGCAAACCGGCGAGGTGATCCTTCCAGTTTTCAAAATGCACGTAGCCTTCCACATAATCCTCCAGGTAATAGGAGATGGTTCCCATCAGCAGAAAATACAGGATCACTCCAATAAAATGTCCGATAACCTGGATGTAAATACTGTAGCGAAAAAGAAGGTTGCAGTAGAAAAAAATACCGATGATCAACAGGCAAAGCGCTTCGAACAAATAGAGCGCGTTCCAGAAAATGTAGGTGTTTGGATTTTCAAGTCTCCACTCGAGGATAGTGCCTACCGCATAATTGATAGCATACCAGAAACAAAGCAAGAGATATGCCCGTTTCCATATACGCGGTATGTCATCAAGAAAACTCAACGGACTGCGAAGATGTGAAATAAAGTTACAGAATAGAAAGCAAAACCGATTAACACAAGTTAATGGTCGATAAAAATTAGTTTTAAGAGATAATCCTACATTAGGTTTGAAAGCCGTCGCTAAATAAAGATATTTCGCCTTCCCTGATATTGTGAAAAACCTGCTCATATTATTTCTGGTTGTGATTTCGTTTGCTGCTAACGCACAACGCATAACGGTTTCTGCGCGGGTAAACGATGCTGAAACAAATGAGCCGCTTGGATTTGCGTCTGTCGGAATAATAGGGCAGCCAATCGGAACGATCTCCAATGCAAACGGTGAGTTCGACTTTCATTTTCCCCTCGAGCTGCGGAACGACACCCTGGTTGTGTCGATGATGGGTTACGAAAGGTATCGGGCACCCGTATGGACCTTGATCCAGAATCAGAACAGCACCATCCTGCTGCGCAAATCGACAATCGAGCTACAGGAAATCGTTGTAACAGACACGCTGACCGGAGGTGATATTTTGCGTTCCGCGTTATCGCGTATCGAAAGCAATTATCCGATGGAGCCTTTCTTGCTCGAGGCATTTTACCGCGATGTTAAGAAGGTCGGTGGCACTTACATCTCTCTGCTCGAAGCGGCTGTAAAGATATACGACGAAAACTATGTTGAGCCACGTAATCAACACAAGCTTCGCGAACGCGTAAAATTGATCGAAGTGCGCAAGAGCATCGGTTACGAAAGCAAGTTTACAGCGTACTTCGATCAGGCAAATCTGCTGGAAGATCTGTTGCTCGAAAACAGCATTCGCTACCGTCACATCGAACCGGGTGACGAATTTTTAACAAGCATCGTACGTGAAGACAACTCAACATTTGACGGACATGAGATCTATGTGATCTCCACCGACCAGGATGCCAATCTGAAACTTTTTGTAGACAAAGAGGACTTCTCGATCATTCACATGGAGTATCAGACTGCACTTGGATCAACTGATGTACAACGGAAAAAGAATCTCGTAAGTAAGTTTGTGGGATCTCGTAAGTCGATTGATTTCCGCAGGTATAACGGTAAAATGTACCCAAGCTTCATGACCATGACTTCGTTCATTAACTGGTACGATGAGGGAACTGGCGCACTGAAATTTGAGACGGAGCTCGTGCAGCAACTGCTGATCAACAAGGTGAATGTTAACCTTGATGCCCGCATGCCATTTCACGGCGACAAAATGCGCAACTACGGGCTGCAGTACCAGGATCAGCCTTACAACAAAGACTTCTGGGATAATTATAACGTGATCAAAGACACGCCGCTCGACAAAAAAATTCTCGAAGACCTGGAGAAAATCGCTCCGCTTGAAAAGCAATTCGCAGAGTATTGAGCTGTAATTCACCAATAAAAAAGCCCGCGTTTCAGGGCGGGCCTCGAATAAGCTAATTCTTCCTGCTGATTTACTTCAATGTTGCCAGCGCATCCTTCATTCGCTTCATCGCCTCACGCAGATCTTTCTCCGAAGCAGCGTACGAAAGTCTTACACATTTTTCGTCACCAAATGCTGCGCCTGATACCATTGACACATGAGCAGTTTCGAGCATGAACATCGCGAAATCATCTGCATCCTTAACGCTCGTGCTGCCATTGCTTTTGCCGAAGTATGAGCTGATGTCGGGGAAAAAGTAGAAAGCACCTTGCGGCATATTGGTTTTCACACCTGGAATTTCTTTCAGCAGATCATGAACGATCTGGCGACGCTTCGCATATTCCGTTACCATGTTGTTGGTTGGTGTGAGATCGCTGGTAACAGCAGCAAGCGCGGCACGTTGTGCTATCGAACAATTTGCAGACGTAATCTGACCCTGCACTTTATTGCAACCATCGGCAACCCACTTCGGTGCAGCAATATATCCCACACGCCAGCCAGTCATCGCAAACCCTTTAGCAAAACCGTTTACGGTGATTGTCCTTTCGAACATACCCGGCAATGACGCGAGGCTTACATTCTTACCCGAATAGACAATATGCTCATAGATCTCGTCTGCGATTGCGAGCAGGTTGTGCTTTACGCAGACCTTTGCAATTTCTTCAAGTTCGCTTGCCGTAAACACAGAACCGGTGGGATTGCATGGCGACGAAAAAATTACAGCTTTCGTTTTCTTTGTGATCGCCTTCTCAAATTGCTCCGCAGAAACCTTAAAATCATTTTCAAGATCTCCCTTCACAATGACGGGCACGCCTTCCGCCAAGCGAACAAGTGCATCGTAGCTCACCCAGAACGGAGAAAAAACAACTACTTCATCACCCGGGTTTAACAACGCAATCATTGCATTAGCGATGGATTGTTTTGCACCGTTCGAAACAACAATGTTTTCGGCTTTGTACGGAACGCTGTTTTCTTTCTGATACTTTGCCGCC
>Ga0196965_1000308_pt1 | contig 33259 bp, 29 predicted proteins | sample S1_20metaG_FD_148668 | JGI IMG/M metagenome (GOLD analysis project Ga0196965, IMG submission 148668) | Soil microbial communities from Anza Borrego desert, Southern California, United States - S1_20 | ecosystem: Environmental > Terrestrial > Soil > Desert | place: USA: California | collected...
AGGGCCAGGCCGGCAACAACGTGATGGACTACCCCATCGGCACCAACCTTCGCAAATACCAATGGGACAACATCCACGATCCTGAGAGCATGATCGGATGGTTGTATGAGGATGAGGAGAGTGCGGCGTTTAATTGCCCACAATGGTTTTCACAGGATTGTGATGATGTTGGTAGAATTCTTGACCTAGTAAAAAGGCTTTCTACAGAAGGTCTTATGATGTCTACCAAGAAACCAAACAACCCAGATCGTCGAGAACTTATTGCAGAGAACATTCAAATAGAGGGAACGGAATTCAGAGAAATTAAAATAGTGAACCTCATTGATACGGCTGAGATAATCTATAATCCAAGAGACTATGAGGAATATAGTGAGCACCACATGGATACCGAAGGTAAGTCGGATCACCAAAGGGGATTTATTTTTAGGTCAAAGCCAGCAAGTTCGAACCAATCTCCAAACACCAAGCCAGTCATTGTTAAAATTCTTCTCTACGACGAAGAGGTCCAGTTTGATGAGAAATTTAAGGCTCTTAAGAAATATTTGTTTGGCGATATTCCAACAGCGATTATGGCAGAAATTATGAAAGCCTTTGAATTGCAAGTTCTAACGCCTTCAGAAATAAAGGAAGTACGCGAGTTGATTAGTCGAGTAAAGAATGAAGAAAAGAGAAAAGAATTTTATCTTGAGCTTCAAAAGAAAGTTCCCTACCATAGCCAGAGGGATAATGAATCCATAGCGACAGATGAAGATGTAGAAAACAACTCAACTTGGCTAAGTGCTGGTGAAACGGCTGGCGATATTATGTGTAATTTAACTAGTCAAGCCATGTGCTTCGAGTATTTAGGCATAGCATGCCCTGATCCGGATATGCAGTTCGAGGATTATCTAGAAGAGTTACGTAGAGATAAAGAATTCAAACATAGAGGTGATCCCGCAGCTCGAGAAAAGCTATCTTCTGAAATCGGAGTTAGTTACAAAAAAATTGATTTGAATACTGATGTCAAAGACGTTCTTATTTCAAATCTTAAGCCAGAACTTGAAAAGGGAAGGGCAATATTATTATCTGCATTCTCAGCTCCAAAGGGTCATATTGTTCGTTTACAAGCCGTCACAGAGGAAGGCTTGATTATTGATGATCCTTACGGGCAAGTTCAGAATTTTTCACAGCGAGAAGACGGTGGCTTTGGATATACCGACGGCAAGAATTCTACAGATGATTCAAACCTTAAAGGAAAAGATAATTTATGGACATGGGACAACATCAAAGACACTATCATAAAATATGCTGAAGTTTATTATACAGATTGATCACATGAAACAGATATTAACCTTATTTTTCATTCTGACTTTTATTACACATGGTTGCAAAGGACAGCAACAGTTCGAAGAGTTTGTAACAAAATTTCCGCCAGTTATTCTGCCAATAGACTCTATTCAATTTCTTCAACCCAGCGATACATTGGACATTAAGTTGTTTAATAACATTGTTTGGGAATCGCAAGCTAAAGAGGAGAAAGATGGGAAGACAAGAACCGTGCGTCCTAAGGTGTCTAAGAATGGTAAACTTATAGATTTAACAAGTTTTGGAAAGGCTTATGATACGCCTATCAATTATCAGACTGTTGATGGAAAGAAAGGTAAGTTCTATTCAAAAGTTTATCCCGTAGCTAGGATTGATTTACACGACACTTACATTAGCTTGATAGTGAAAGAGTACGATTCCGAACTTGCTCATTACGATCTGTACAATTTTACCAAAGACGGAGTTCGTCTTTCAGCCGTTCCGTTGTTTACTTATTCGCACGACAAGATGTTGGTGGATAGCATAGATTATATATACACAAAATCAACCATTTTAAAAGATGGCAGCATTATATGGTTTGAGAATAACCGCGGCCTCAAAACAAGCCGAGTGTATAAACTCCGTAATGATGGCTATTTTGAAATAATTGAAGAGCAAAAAACAGGAGAGTTTGAATATTAAAAACAGTCTAGCTCTATTTCGAAATGCTGAGGTACAAAATTCGTCTACATCCATTTCTTAAGGGCGAAAGAAAAAAACATCAACGTGTTCCTTTTTATTTTCTGGATTTAGGGAAAAGCATCTTCTCATAACCACAAAAACAACCATGCGGCCAGGCCAGTCATCGCCATAAGGGCGGTGAGACGAACAAGCGTTCTGTTCATCGATATCCATAAGGTAAAACTGAAGTCATGCGATTGATCTTCGAATCCGCCATAAGCACCACGATCCTCTCCTACTGGCTCCCACAGGTTATGCTTGCGATCAGGATCTGCTGGCTCGTTCGTTTGCTGTCCTTTAATACCTGTGCGTGCCAAAACCCAGTCGGCGTACCATGGCGCGATCTTATTGCCTACGATTGCCTTATAGCTGGGAAAGCCCACGAGAATTTCGCGCCTGTTATGCTTAGCGGCGAATAGGATTGATCGAGCTGCAACTTCAGGCGTATATATCTTGCCCATCGGTTGTGCTTTATTAGGAAGCTTGCTCAATACCCAGCCAAATTGTGTTGTATCCATCGCGGGAAGCTGTACCATGCACGTTTTGACGCTGCTCTTATCGTGCATCAGTTCTGTTCGCAATGAATCATAAAAGCCTTGTATGCCATGCTTCGCACCACAGTAGGCCGATTGAAGTGGTATGCCGCGATACGCCAGCGCTGAACCTACAAACACAATCGAGCCACGATTGCGCTGCTGCATCCAGTTTAAAACAATACTGGTGCAATACACCGTTCCCAAATAGGTGACTTCCGTCACGCGTTTAAATTCTTCAGGCGTTACTTTCCTGAATGGCGCAAACACGCTGTTCATGGCATTGTTAACAAGCACTTCAATGGGGCCAACTTCACGTTCAATACGTTCAAGACTTTTCTGCAGGCTAACATGGTCGGCAATATCACACTGGATGATGAACGGAGTGCCTCCGTAGACCTCTACTTCTTTCGCTGCGCCTTGCAATTGTAATTCATCCCTGGCAATGAGCACAACTTTTGCTTCCTGCCTTGCAAATTCCCAAGCCACTACCCTACCTACTCCACCGGATGCGCCAGTGATCACAACTACTTTATCTTTAAAGAATTTATCGTCGTTATCAAACAATGTCTTCCATCCTCCACCATAATTTCCCTTCTGTTTACCTTTGACAAGTGAACACACAATTAACAACGTTCCCGATAGAGCCGTGCTCCAGATGGCAGCAGAAGAATCATATTGCAATATGAGAATCGAAACCAGCATCCAGAATCCCCCCAGTAGATTAAAATATCGTAGTGACCGGTTGAATTCCCATAGCGAAGTAATCGCGAATGTGATTACCAGTGGGCCGACAATGTAATAGTTTGTGGCTGGTGTCTTATCAAAATGCAGGTAGGCAGGCGCCAACATCAGCCAAATTCCAACAATTACATTGATGAGTGCAGCCCACATAATTATTGAAGTTTATCTAATAAAATCGTCTTGCCCCAGAACGCCTCTGACACAGAAAGGCCCTGGCGCTTCACGCGTTGCAGATACTGCAGGCTTGCAAGCATCTCGTCTAACGCGGGACTGATCATTAACACAGAAATAAGGGCCGTCACCATACACAAGGTGCACCATGCACCGACAAGAACCGGTTGAAAAATAACCAGGAGTACGCTTGTCATTCCTAGCGGGCCAACGGCAATTCCAAATAAGATAACGATCCATGGCTTCGTCCGCCAGCGATCCTTCTTTCCGATGGCGCCTGTAACAACGTCGAGAAGGTACCCAAATGCTCCGAGAATTGCGTCCGGAACGGGCAACGCTGTCGAAACTTTGGAAGTCAGCACTCTTTCACTGCCGTTGCCGAAGATCGGATCCCAAACAGACGAAATGAAGTGTAGCTGAAATAAGCCGAGGTACATCGCGATCTCAAAGCCAATAAAAGCGATGGCGATCAATGGCCAGCGTTGTGACCATGCCGACGGATTGTAATCCCATCCGGGTGGAATATTTAATGACTTATCGCTCATTAAACATTCACGTACAAAACGTTGTGCCTGCCTCGACGTAATGAAGCCCGGGAAACCGGCCATTTTCGCAGACATATTTGAAATCCGCGATCTTTTACCTTAATTTAAGTAACCAGCGACATTGGTGAAGAGACTTTTTTCCATATCGTTTATTGCCACCCTTTTACTGAATGTAATGGGATATTATGGCGTGTTCCTCGGCCTGCAGTACAATCATGAGATGGAAATGATTAGAGTTCTTGACGCCAATCATTATGACGAATCGCGCGCCATTACGCTAAGAATCCCGGTGTCTATTCCGTATATGAATGATGATATGGAATTTAAACGCGTATACGGAAAGTTTCAGCATCTCGGTCAGCACTATCGGCTCGTGAAGCAGAAATATAAAAACGATACGCTAACAATTATATGTGTAAGGGATTATAAGCGCGAAAGAATCACGGAGGCGCTTTCTGCTTATCTAAAAACGTTCACAGATAGCCCGTTGGAGCAAGGCCAGTCGAAGATCCAGTTTAATTTCATTAAAGACTATATTTCCCAAACGCACGACCTACTGGTTGCTACTACCGGCTGGGAAGCTGAATTAATACAATACGGTTTTTGTATTAATCTCATCTCTTCATTTACTGCGTTAATCACGCATCCACCGGAATCGGTCTAATCAAATCATCCGCTTGCAGTTCTCCAGGAAGGAGGAAGGTGCGCTTATTGTTGCATGATGTCGAACTATGCGACATCATCATGGAAGTTCAACACATTGGGGATTGGGTCTCCCCGCGGTGCAGAAAAATATAAAATCCGCCGGTTCCTGTTGGTTTGGGTTACCGGCGGATTTTTCTGTCTTCAGAACGACACCTGGGGGAACTGTAATAAAAGTAGAGAGGCGACATCAGCACGAGGGGTCTAATCGATCCCGATCGTTATTGCAGGGCGCAAACACCAGTAGCGTTGAACAACTCCACCATACAGCCTTGACTCGCTGCCTATTCATTCTAATACGATTCTAATCACTCGCAATAGACTGCCAGACATAGAACAGAATTGAGCAACTGACCCTGCCCAAACCTCACTCCTTTTTGCTTGTCGCGACAAGCGAGATCATCATGGAAACACCAAGGGTGAACACGATCACAATCAATGACAGTTCGATTGGAATCTTTACGAAATCGACAATACACATCTTCACCCCCACAAAGACAAGGATTGCAGAAAGTCCGTACTTAAGATATTTGAAGTAGGTTTCGATTCCTGATAAGGCAAAGTACAAAGAACGAAGTCCGAGGATGGCAAAGACGTTTGACGTATACACGATAAATGGATCCTCCGAAATTGCAAGAATGGCAGGAATAGAATCTACTGCAAAGATCAGATCTGTTGCTTCGATAAGCATTACGACAAGAAACAACGGTGTTGCCCACAATCTTCCCTGAATGCGTGTGAAGAATTTATCACCATGAAACGACTTTGTGACGGGAAATGTTTTCCGTACAAGCTTAACCACTGGGTTGCGTTCCGGTTCAATCTTCGTGTCGCCGGCAATGAGCATCTTGATACCAGTGAAAATCAGGAATCCACCGAATACGTACATCAACCAATGGAACTTGTGAATGAGCTCGATGCCACTGAAAATAAATATGACGCGCATCACAAGCGCGCCGAGTATGCCCCAGAAAAGAACTTTATGCTGATAAGCCTTCGGAACATGGAAATAGGAGAAGATCATAATGATAACAAAAATGTTATCTACACTCAGCGACTTCTCTATAATGTATCCGGTAAAAAACTCTATCGCCTTTTCCTTGCCCATTATCTTATACAGGAAAAGATTGAACACCATCGCCAGTGTGATCCAGATCGCCGTCCATTTCAGCGCTTCTTTGACACTTATCTCCTCAGATTTTCGGTGAAACACACCTAAATCGAGAGCCAGCATAACCAAAACGAAAAGATTAAAGCCAAGCCATAGAACGCCAGTATTCTCCATTGAACGTTGATAAAATTTTTGCGGTGAAAATTACGACTTTTGAGTTACCCTTGTTATTGTAGCTGAACGATTGTTTAATTTAAAATTTTCGCGCGCCCATTTTTTCAACACAAGGTCCTCGCCTGGCGAAAGATATTTGAAGCTTTTCCTGTATTCCTTTCGGAACAACTTCGGATCAAAACTCAACTTGTCCAGAATCATCTTGCAGTACTCAAGCATACTACGTTTAAACCTGCCCATGATGTCCGAGTTTTTATTTATTTTTTGAATTTTCACGTGACTTGCACCTTCTCTACCTCAGATTGGCTCTGCTGGTGAACACGCTGTCTGAAATCAATCGATACGAATCAATAATAGCACTTGCCTCGGATTCCATCAATTGAAACTCACGAATGGGCGTTGCTGACTGCGAATATGAAACACGCTTAGCGGTTTTTCCGTCGCGCATGGGCGCCTCGTAAGCGCTGATCAATGCCTGCGGGACGCAATAATAAACGCTATCAACACCAGATAGATATATAAATGCCCGACATATCGTACAGGGCTGCGAACTTGCATAGATGACGCTTCCGGTTAAGTTCGCTTTCGAAAGAGCACGGCAAGCATTCCGGATTGCCTGCACTTCGGCGTGCGCGGTGGGATCGTCGTCAACCTGAAATTCACTTATACCCTCCCCAACAATTTTACCATTATAAACAACTACACTCCCGAATGGCTTACCTTTTACAGCAGCCTGCTGGCTTAGTTCAATAGCCCTTTTCATAAAGTTCAGGTGAGCTGCCTCGCCTTTATTCGCTACGGGTACTGCAACATCATCACGTTGCAAATTCTCTCTGGCATTATCTTTTAAATAAATACAGACCAAGACAATTAGCAGCAATAAAAGACTCCCTCTGACCGGGGCAGTCACCAATCGTTTAATCAAACCTTTGGACAATATTTGCACGTCTCACACATACCGGAATGTTCTCACGGCGGATTTTGAAAGATTGCATGGTGCATGTTCCATGCCAGAGAGAGAAACCGCATTTTTCGTTAGGTTCCCACGTTTCTGTGAAAATATTCCGGACGCTTTTTACCCAGTGAGGAATTTCTCTCCAGAGAAAGCCAATCTTTGCAACTAAAACGCAGCGTTTCTCATTATGTCTTTATACCTTTGATTTCACAATGAATGCCACCGACTTTAAACTACGAGAAAGAATAAAGGAGCTAAACTGTCTCTACGCTTTGTCGAAAGTAGCATGGGCAGCGGACAACAATATCTTGAACCTTGTTTCGAAAACGCTCGAGATCCTGCCAAAAGCAATGCAACATCCCGAGTTGGCGGAAACAAAAATCACGATAGATGGCAATGTTTACATCTCTCCCCAATTTCACAAGTGCAAATTCTTTATCGACTGTTCGCTGACGTTGGATAAGAAGAAGTATGGCAATGTGACCGTTGGATACCGAATCCGTAAAAAGGAAAAACTGACATTCCTCCAGGAAGAAAAGAACCTGTTGAAAGCGGTGGCACGGGAACTATCACTTTTTATCAAGCGAGCGAATGTTGAGGCAGACAAAGAGAAGTTACAGATCCAACTTCAGCACGTTGAAAGGCTTGCTTTTGTAGGTGAGCTATCTGCGGGAATTGCACATGAGCTCAATGAACCGTTGGGAAGAATCCTCGGGTTCGCACAGTTGATAAAAAAAGCGGGAAGCATGAGTCCACAGCAAAATGAAGATATCGAAAGGATCATAAAAGCATCGCTGTACACAAGGGAAATTATCAAGAAGCTAATGATCTTTTCCCGCCAAATGCCGCAGCAGATCTCAAAGCTAAATCTGAATGAGATCATTGATAGCATTCTATACTTCATCGACGTTAGATTCCAATCGAGAGGAATCAAAATTATTAAAGCGCTCGATGAAAACCTTCCCCGGATCGAAGCTGACGAAGTGCAAATGAGTCAGGTGATGGTGAATCTGATAACGAATGCGGTACACGCAATGCCAGGTGGTGGTGAGATCGTCATTTCATCAAAAAAGAAAGGAAAACAAATCAGTCTTATCGTAAAGGACACTGGGACGGGAATGCCTAAAGAAGTAAAGGAAAAGATTTTCGAGCCTTTTTTTACCACGAAACCTGTTGGGCACGGAACCGGACTCGGCCTTTCCGTTGTACAGGGAATTATCAACTCGCACCGCGGGAAAATCTTTGTGCGTAGCACACCGGGAAAAGGATCGACATTTGAAATTCTATTACCGACAACACAACGATAATATGAAGGGAAAGCATCAGGGTGCAAATATTCTTGTGGTCGATGACACGCCAGAGACAGTAGAACTGATAAAGCGAAATCTTGAGTCAGTCGGTTACAACATCTTCAGCTCAAACAATGTGCAGTCGGCAGTGAAGTTGTTGAATTCGCTCGGAATAGATCTGGTCATCACAGATCTCAAAATGCCTGGTGAGAATGGCATGGAACTCGTACGGTATGTGAGTGAAAATGTAAAGGGAGTTGGTACACTTGTGATTACAGGATTTCCTTCTATTCAGGGCGCTATTGAATCCATTAAGATCGGGGCTGAGGAATATCTTGTAAAGCCGTTTACAGACGAAGAGTTGTTCAAATCAGTTGACAGGGTTCTTCAGAAAACAAGGAAGACAAAAAAGGTAACTCAGCTATCCCTTAACCAGAACTTCGGAATTATCGGGGAGTCGGAAGGCATGCAAAAAGTCTTCAACACGATAAACAAGGCAAAGTCAACAAATGCAACTGTATTGATCAATGGCGAAAGTGGAACCGGCAAGGAGCTTGTTGCGCGAGCGCTTCACTACGGGGGCTACACGTCGGCGGCGCCATTCGTAGCTGTGAACTGCGGAGGAATTCCTGATGCGCTCCTTGAAAGTGAATTATTCGGATACATGAAAGGTGCCTTTACCGGCGCAAACGAAACGCGCGCAGGATTTTTCCAGACTGCTGATGGAGGAACGATCTTTCTCGATGAAATAAGTAATACGAGCCTATCAATGCAGGCAAAACTATTGCGTGTGTTACAGGAAAAGGAATTTTACATGGTGGGCTCCAAGAAGCCAATGAAAGTAAATGTGAGGATCGTAGCGGCTACAAACGTCGATCTGATGCAACTGGTGAAAAAGGGCTCATTCCGTGAAGATCTTTTTTATCGGTTAAATATTATTACTGTTGATCTGCCCCCATTACGCGAGCGGGATAAAGATGTTGTTCTGCTGATGGATTTCTTCCTGGCCAGATACGTGAAGGAATTGGGGAAAGCACCCATGAAAATTTCCAGGAAGGCATTCAATGCCATGCTGGAATATGCGTGGCCAGGAAACGTGCGCGAACTGCAGAATCTCATTCACCGGTTGGTGATCATGGCCGATGAAGCAACAATAGATGTTCCTGATCTGCCGGACAACTTTCGTTACTCGGTCAAACACGCACACGGCCTCAACAGAACACTGGCAGAAGTCGAAAAAGAATACATTCTTGACGTGCTTGCTGCGAATAAGAATAACATCTCACATACTGCCCAGATCCTCGGAATCGATCGGAAAACACTACGCGAAAAAATCCGGCGTACGCCGAAGGAATAGCGCTGGAGAATTTCACCCCAGTGAACAGATTTGACCCAGCCAGGAATTTACAATTCGCGTAAATTCCTTCGTGATCACTACATTTTTTTGTGGTACACAATTTGGAATCCTCTGATTCGGAGTAAGTCATTATTCTTATGCAAGTAAAAGAGGCAATCGAAGATATTGTGTTGCAAGAAGTAAAACCGTTGTGTATCACCTGCAGGTTTGCTAATGATTGTGTTTATTACCAAACAGCAACAAAGGCTATCATTCAATGTGAATTGTTTGAGTTCGACCTGGACCAGCAATACGATGTATCAGTGAAAGGATTATGCCGAACGTGTGACAATGCAAAACATTGCAAGCTACCGGGCCGATATGAAGGCGTGTGGCACTGCAATGAATTCAAGTAAACAACATAAAAGAAAGGATTATGATGAACGTATCTGGAGCGAAGTCAGTACACATCAGGAATGGGAAATACAAAGAATTCAATAAACATGCGGTTTTGATTGCTGAAGGTTTTTATCTGAACAATGTCAAACATGGCGAATGGAGAGAATACTATGACTATTCGGGTTCAACCATGATAGTCGAGCATTACCAGAACGGAGTGAACCACGGCCGGTTTGCATCCTATCATCCGAATGGACAGCTGATGAGCGAAGGGAACTACTCTCACGGCAAGCGTGAAGGATACTTTCGTGTATTTGACGAGACTGGACAAAAAGCAAGAACGCTGCTTTTTATCAACAACAATTTAATTGAAGACATCCAAGAGAACCACACATTGAATGAAATACGAAGCAAAACAGGTTGACTATGTGATGATCGCCATTATCCTGTTATACTGCCTTAGTCCATTGATTGAATCGTGGATAACGAAATGAGCGAGATAGAAACAAATTGAAATATCCATCCCATCCGCTAAGAACATGAAGAAAAGAATTTTAATCGTCGACGATGACAAGCTTTTAAATAAAATCAATGAAAAAGTCCTTGTTGCGGCTGGCTTGGTTAAAGAACTTCACGTTGCATTGAACGGAATGGAAGCGCTCGAATATCTTCGTGTTCGTATTAACCGAAACTATCCGTTGCCGGAAATCATTATCATGGATCTGCACATGCCGGTGATGGATGGATTCGAATTCCTGGATCGTTACGCTGAACTCGACTTTGCCGGAAAAGGAAACATTGAGATTGTCGTGTTCACCAGTTCAAGCAGTCCTAAAGACAGACAAAAGGCGTCAGAGCGAGGTATTAAAAACTACTTGAACAAACCGTATCTGCTGCGTGGGTTGAATGCGATTGTGACGCGCACGGTAGCGACAGGGTAAATCAAGAGAACCCTTCATTTATTTGTGGTTGGAGTCGGCACAGCCGTCAATGACTGCGTGTAATTAACGATGCCAGTTGCTTCAGTTTGAAGCAGACTTCACCTTTCGATTCGCAAGTAAGCACTCCGGACACGAGGCCAAATCCTTCTAAAAGAGTCGGTAATTAATAGCGGGAAATAATAGAAACGGCCATCGCTGCATAAGTCGGCCGGGATGGGCAACGAAATGCGATTTTCCGTATTATTTGTCGCGGATTAGCCGTATCTTTAGGCACTTTATTAATCCATTCATCACACCCAAAGCTTTTATCAAAATTCCCACGACGGTGAGCGCTGACGAAGCCTTTAATAAAGCCACTGTAAACGAAAATGCTTTATTAAAGCACGAATGAGAATACTTTTAATTGATGATGACAAAGATGACCAACTCCTTTTCTCTGAGGCTGTTAGATTAATTTCACCTGCCATTGAATGTAATTGCGCCACCAGTGGTGAGGAAGGGATGCGGATGCTTCTGAGCTATGTAACAGCTCCGGCGCTAGTTTTTCTTGATATCAATATGCCGATCATGGACGGCCGCGAAACGTTGAAGCAAATCCGGAAAGCCCCAACGCTGCAGGCGCTGAAAGTCATTATCTACTCGACTTCTAACGATGTGACGGAAAAAGAATCTTTTCTCAGCATTGGAGTGCCCTTTATCACAAAACCCACCAGCTTTAATGATTTGGTGAACGTTATTAAAAAACCGATTCAGGAAGCACTTACGCTGCAGCCATCAAACGAAAATTCATTGCTTTATCAAACGCATAATTAATGTTGCTACGAACCTACACCCCTGTCTGGCATAAGTACAGACCCGTTATTTTAAAAATGATGATCGACTCGACAGAAGGGCCGAAAACATACCAACTCTCCGAGCACGAATTCAAGGCTATGGACAACAGGAAAAAAGGAGGTTACTCCTTTACACTGGAAGTTGCCAATGGACGAATTCAAAATAACATCAAAGATATTCTTGTTGCACAAGATCTGTGGCAGGTGCTACAGCTTTCACCAAAAGCTACCGAGCTGATTCAACAATCTACCTACCGCTTCGAAATGGACAAGAATTACATGCTTAGAATCGAAACACTTAACTGAAAATTTATAATAACTCATGGCAGAATCATTTAGCAAAAAAGAAAAAGAAAAGAAGAAACAGCAAAAGCGAAAAGAGAAGGATGAAAAGAAGGCCGAGCGCAAAGCCAATGCCAAGGCTGGACAGTCATTGGAAGATATGATGGCGTATGTTGATGAGAATGGAAACATATCCGCAACCCCTCCTGATCCCGGTAAAAAGAAAGTCATTAAAGAAAGTGATATCGTTCTTGGTTCAAGAAACGTTGAGGATCCAAACTTCGATCCTGTGAGAAAAGGAAAGGTAACGATGTTTAACCAGGCCAAGCGCTATGGTTTCATTCGTGATCTTCAAACACAAGAGAGCATCTTTGTCCATGGCAACTCCGCATCATTCGAGATAAAAGAAAATGATATGGTTTCCTTTGAGGTTGAGCGCAGCCCGAAAGGGCTGAATGCTATCCAGGTAAAGAAAATATAGTACAAACATCCGCGCCGCCCGGAATCCCTTTCCGGACTGTACGAACGGAAGACGAATACCGGCTCAACCCTTTCAAGAAATTGACTATGGATGAGCTGATCATTCGCTTTTAGATTCCTGCCTTAGCAATTATCCCTGATAATCATTGTCGCCCGTGTGGTATACATAGTACCGCCGGAGCGAAAATTGCCTTTACAAACCCACAGACACGTATCGTTCACATTTGCCCTTACGTCTAAATCCGTCGATAACCGGCAGCAAAAAAATTATCATACATGATAAGTTTGCACCGGAAAAATCCATTAAAATGTTACCTTGCCTGGGCTTTACAGCTGATAACTTATCTGATTTCCCCACTGGTGAGGTAAGCATTAACCAGACAAAGCGCTGGCAGCCTGACACGCTGTTGACAAATAACACAATGCCTCACACGTATGATAGTTTTGATAATTGACGACGATGCTGAAGACGCGCTTCTGCTTCAGGAAGTGATCTGTAGTCTCTTCCCTGGCGCCCAATGTTTCATCTCTTATGGTTTCGCAGAAGCGAAGACCATTATAACTGAATCTGTCCCCGATTATATCTTTCTCGATGCAATGATGTATCCGCTCGGCGGCAAAGAAACCCTCATGCGTCTCAGTCAGATCGAAATACTTGCCGACACGAAAATCATCATCAATTCCGGATTATTAACACGGCAACAAATCGAAGAATTTACGCTTCTGGGCGCCGACAAAGTCATCCAGAAATCCCCGGATTATCATTCATTAATTGCTACGATGAAGGCTATTTTAAGTTGAACGGGGCGCTTCTTCAAAATCACGGCACATTAACAGGCTCTTGCTCCTCCCCCAAATAATGAAGCAGCCACACAGCCCGCAATAACACCGATCAGCAATTCTGTAAAGAAATGCGGGAAAACTATAAATCTTTAGTTCGTAAAATCCGTTACATTTGGGGTAATGACAGCTCTTCGAAAGATATTCGCCCTGGTGCTAGCATTCCTTGTGCTCCTATCGAGCACGAGTTTCATGGTCGGCATTCATGTCTGCCAAGACGTGGTACAGAATATCGCTGTCTTTACGAAAGCTGATGGCTGCGAAATGGAGAAGAAGGTTCCGCCCTGCCATCGCCACCTGACGAAACCGTGCTGCAAAGATGAAACGGTTGTTCACGAGGCGGATGATTTCCAGGGGTCAACTGATACGATTCAGTCATTCACTCCTCTCCCACTCGATATTGATCAAACGCTTATCTTAATTGCAGAGATCGTTCCATCTGTTATCCTGCCAAAGGTAAAATATCTCAATTACGATCCGCCTTTACTACCGGAAGACCTGACGATCACGCACCAGGTATTCCTTATTTGATTTCACACTTCAATTGAAGGGGTCCGCCTCTCCGTTTGCCGGCGATCTGTCTGGTCAAACAGTTTAATTCATTCTTCTTAAAATCATTCTTCTTAAAACTACGATTTTATCAATCGCTTATTTATGATTGAAAATCTGATATCATTCTCCTTGAGAAACAGATTTCTCGTTCTGCTCATTGCAGCAGGACTATTTGGTTGGGGCGTTTATGCCGTTCGCACCAGCAAGATCGACGCAATTCCGGATCTGTCAGAAAACCAGGTGATCGTGTTCACCGAATGGATGGGACGAAGTCCGCAGATAATCGAAGATCAGGTAACGTATCCGTTGGTTACAAACCTGCAAGGCCTACCGGACGTAAAATATGTTCGCGGTGCATCGATGTTCGGCATGAGCTTCGTCTACGTCATATTCGATGACGACACCGACGTCTACTGGGCGCGCGAACGTGTACTTGAGCGTCTCAATTACGCAACGCGGCTTTTGCCGGAGGGTGTTACGCCAACGCTCGGCCCTGACGGCACGGGCGTCGGGCATATACTTTGGTATACACTCGACGCACCGTCAATGGATCTTGGCGAACAGCGCGCTGTGCAGGACTGGTATGTAAAATTCGCCTTACAAAATGTTGCAGGCGTCAGTGAAATCGCATCATTTGGTGGTTTTCAGAAGCAGTACCAGGTTACAGTAGATCCAAATAAGCTTCTGTATTATGATGTTGCAATTCAGGATGTGATCCAGGCTGTTCGTTCCAACAACAATGAAACCGGTGGACGAAAATTTGAGAGAAACGATATTGGGTATATCATCAAAACGACAGGCTATCTCGAGTCCATAAAAGACATAGAGAACATCGCCGTAAAAACCGAAAACACGATTGCTGTAAAAGTCCGGGATGTTGCAACTGTCCAGACGACCGGCGAAGCGCGCCTTGGAATTTTCGATAAGGACGGCGAAGGTGAAGTTGTCGGTGGAATCGTCGTGATGCGCTATGGCGAAAATGCCGATGAAGTGATCCGCGCGGTAAAGCAAAAGATGGAAGAAGTAGCAAAAGGATTTCCTGAAGGAATGCAATTTAACATTGTCTACGATCGCAGCGAACTCATACAGGAATCAATATCGTCCATCAAAACAACACTCATTGAAGAAATGATTGTCGTTTCGCTTGTTGTCATCATTTTCCTTTTTCATTGGCGAAGTGCGGCGAGTATCATTATCCAGATACCCATAACCATTGCCACCAGTTTCATTTTGTTAAATCTGTTCGACATCACATCAAACATTATGTCGCTGACCGGCATCGCTCTTGCTATCGGCGTGATCGTCGATAATGGGATTATCATGGCTGAAAACAGCTATAAGAATCTATCAATACGTTACAGTGAGTTAAATGAAGAAAACGATCAAAAATAAGATCACAATAAATGCTGAAAAATAAATCATATACACCAATACCAGAGCAGGAACGAATCGAAATCATCGAGCGATCTTCGAAACAAGTATCGCGCGGTGTCTTTTACTCGACGGTGATCATCATTACTTCTTTCCTCCCGGTGTTTCTTCTCACAGGTCAGGAAGGAAAATTATTTCACCCGCTCGCGTACACGAAAACATTCATCATGATTGTCGATGCGTTACTGGTGGTCACACTCGCACCTGTTATCATCTCATTCTTTATGAAAGGGAAGTTTAACGGGGAAAAAAGAAATCCTGTAAACAGATTTCTCGAACGAATATACGAACCCGTTATCAGGACATGTGTTAAGTGGCGAAAGACAACAATTGCTGTGAATGTCATTGCCTTGCTGATCAGCATTCCATTGATGCTTCGCCTCGGTACCGAATTTATGCCCCCGCTCGACGAGCAGTCAATTCTTTTCATGCCCGTCACCTTGCCGGATGTTTCAAATGAAGAAGTAAAGCGAATACTTCAGGTGCAGGATAAGATCATCAAGTCCGTTCCCGAAGTTTCAAGTGTTCTGGGTAAGGCGGGCCGTGCAAGTACCGCGACTGACAATTCGCCAATCAGTATGATTGAAACCATTATCATGCTGAAACCAAAATCTGAATGGCGCGCGGGCATTACGAAGAACGACATCATCAATGAGCTTGATGCGAAACTGCAGATTCCCGGCGTCGTCAATGGTTGGACGCAGCCAATTATCAACCGTATAAACATGCTTGCTACTGGAATCAGAACAGATGTCGGGGTAAAAGTATACGGTCAAAACCTGGACAGCATCGCGGCATTGTCAGCGCGTGTAAAGAATGCGTTGCAGCAAGTGCCTGGCGTCAAAGACCTGTACGTTGATCAGATCACCGGAGGTAAATATCTTACGATCGATATCAATCGCGATGCATTGAGTCGCTATGGGCTTACGGTTGACGATGTCAATATGATTGTTGAATCTGCCATTGGAGGAACGACGATCAGTCAGACTATTGAAGGCAGACAACGATTCAGTATCAGTGTACGACTCGCGCAGGATCATCGCAATACAGTTGACCAAATTAAACGGGTTCCTGTCACCACGCCCGCACAGGGCACTGTGCCATTGTCGTCCGTTGCCAATATCCGGTTTGAGAACGGCCCGCCGATGATCATGTCGGAAAATGCAATGTTACGCGGCGCCGTGCTATTTAATGTGCGTGATCGCGACCTCGGCAGCACCGTTGAAGAGGCGATGACTACACTGAACAAAACATTGGGTGATCTTCCAAATGGATATTTTATCGAGTGGAGTGGCCAGTACGAAAATCTCATCCGTGGCAAGCAGACGCTCACGCTTATCATTCCAGTAGTACTGCTGATCATTTTCGTTTCGTTGTACCTGGCATTCAAATCCGTTCGCGAAGCATTCTTCAGTCTGATAACAGTGCCGTTTGCACTCATCGGCGGCGCGTACATGGTTTACTTTTGGGGCGCAAATCTTTCGGTGGCAGTGGCTGTCGGTTTCATTGCATTGTTTGGTATCGCGGTAGAAACAGGTGTGGTAATGGTGATCTACCTGAATGATGCGATGCAACAGCTTGTTAAACTGAGAGGGAACTCAAGTGCGACAATTACCCGTGAAGAATTGCGTGAGTTTGTGATCGCAGGCGCTGCAAAACGCCTCCGCCCGAAGCTGATGACAGTATGTGTTGCCTTGTTCGGCTTAATACCAGTTTTGTGGTCAACTGGCGTGGGCAGCGATGTAATGAAACCCATTGTACTTCCCATGATCGGAGGCGTGCTTACATCGTCAACGCACATCCTACTGGTAACGCCATTGATCTTTCTCATGACGAAAGAATATGAATTAAGGAAATTCGGAAAACTCGAAGTGTATGAAACCAAACATTAAAAATTATAAATGCAATGATGGCGGCCCGCTCGCCCCGATCGCAATCGCGGCGAGCGTCGGGCTATCCACTTCAAGTCCGTCATCCGCACAGGCCGACACACTTCGGGCTTTCCGCTTCTATCCCTGCCGCAGCGTGTTTCAAATCAGTGTAAGGCCAGGCAATAGCATGAGGGTAATACTTGCAGTTTCACTTTTAGTTCTAGCCTTATGTACACGTACAACTGCCCAGGTGCTTTCCCTCGACAGTGTTCTCTCGCTGATCGAAGAACGGAATCCGATGCTTCAGGAATATGAAAGCAAAGCACAGGCCGCCAGCGCATACGCGTCGGGTGCAACAAGCTGGATGGCCCCGATGGTTGGCGCAGGAAGATTCATGACGCCATATTCCTATGATAGGTCTTTGCACGAAAATGAAAAAGGATCGTGGATGTTTTCAGTTGAGCAGGAAATACCCAATCCAGCTAAGCTGAACGCGAATCGCCGATATCTGTCATCCAAAGCTGCAGTTGAAAATGAAAATCGCGCAATTCAGCTTAGCAACCTGCGCGCAGAAGCGAAGGCTTTGTATTACAAGTGGCTGGTTGCCGAAGAGAAACTCAAAGTCCTTAACGAAAGTGAAGGAATCGTTAACCTGATGCTGCAAATAGCACAACTCCGGTATCCTTATAACCAGGGATCACTCGGCGACATATACAAAACAGAAGGAAGGCTCGCCGAGGTTCAGAACATGATTGAAATGGTTTCAGGAGACATTGCGGAGAGCAGCTTCCGGCTCAAGGGTTTAATGAATCTTCCCGTTGAAAACCAGATTATGATTGATACCGCAACAGAGGTTTCTTATCAACCTGATCCGACAATATATGACACAGCAATGCTTACGCAGAAACGAAGCGATATCCGGCTCATTGACAAAACGATAGAAGTGATGCGCCTGAACCAGCGCGCGCAACGCCAGCAGGCCAAGCCTGATTTCAAAATCAAGTTCGATCACATGCAACCAATCGGCGACATGCCGAAACAATACACGGCGATGGCAATGGTCAGCATTCCGATTGCTCCGTGGTCTTCAAAAATGTACAGGTCAGAAATTAAGGGAATGGCCTATGAAATCGAAGCCATGAAAAAGAGCCGCGATGCCATCCTGAATGAAACCACTGGAATGCTTGCCGGAATGACAGCTCAACTAACGCGGATGCGAAAACAACTCAACAACTATCAGGAAAAGATCATCCCGGCCCTGAAGAAAAATCATCAAACCATTATGCTCGCATACGAAGAAAACAAGGATCAATTGCCCAGCGTGATAGACGCGTGGGAAGCAATGAACATGGCACAGCTAGAACACCTCGAAAAAAAGGAGGAGTTCTACAACATGATCGTCAATTACGAACGCACATTGGAAAAATGATATTCAGTATGTCAACGACAACGAAAATAATGAATGCAGGAGTTTTGATATTAATTACGCTTCTCATCTTCGCCTGCAGCCAGGAAACTGCTCATGAGCACGATACATATACGTGTCCCATGCACCCAACTGTAATCACTGACCGGCCAGGTTCGTGCCCGGTGTGCGGAATGGATCTTGTTCGAAAAGCACGTGCAGGTGAAGAGATAAAAATCACTGAAGACCTTGCTCGTCTTCTGAAATCGCCAAACGAAGCTGTAATAGCATCGGTAAAAACTATTCGCGGCGAGTACAAAAAGCTTCCTCGGAATATTGAGGCCCCGGGCGTTGTAACCTACGATCCACGTAACATTTACTCGATCTCTGCCCGGATTGCCGGACGACTTGAAAAAGTGTATGTGAAGTATAATCTTCAGCGCATAAAAAAAGGTGAAAAAATCGCACAGATCTACAGCCCGGAAATGCTGACGGTACAACGCGAGTTACTTTTCCTGTTGGAAAACGATAAGGATAACTATGCGCTTATCAATGGCGCGAAACTCAAGCTGAAACAGCTGGGAGCAAGCGACTCACAGATTGACAGACTTGTCAATACGAAAGAACCAGCCAGCAGGTTTACAATCTTTAGTCCTTATGAAGGATATGTGATTTTGCCAACGCAGCAATCCGGACAGAGCACCGCTACGGCGCAAGAAACAACGGGCAGTATGGGAGCGATGACTAAATCGTCAACACAACGCTCGCCCGATGAAACCCTTCCGATCACGCAGTCGACGATTCTTCGTGAAGGTGATTATGTTACAGCAGGCCAACTGTTGTTTACTATAGTTAATCCATCGGCTTTGCGGATTGACATCAATCTTACAGGCAAGGAAGGAGCTGCCGTTAATGCTGGGGATACGGTTTTGCTTCAATTCGAACACGGGCAGAAGCGGACTGCCACGATCGGTCTGGTTGAACCTTACCTTGAGGCCGAAAAGGAGTTTCGGATCGCGCGTGTATATACGACGTACGTGACATCCTTGCAGATCGGTCAAATCGTATCAGCAACGATCCGGATGCCTGGAAAAGAAAGTCTTTGGGTCCCGGAAAAATCTGTGTTCGACCTAGGGGCAACACACGTTGTCTTCGTTAAAGAAAGAAAAGTTTTCAAACCGAAGCCTGTTGTTACCGGAGTGCGTGCTGAAAGTATGGTCGAAATCAAAGAAGGTCTTTCGACGTCGGACGAAATCGCCGGCAATGCCAGTTTTCTTGTCGATAGTGAAGGTTTTATCCACTTAAAATAGGCTGATGAAAACAACGACACTCATATTCGTATCCATACTCCTATTGACTGCCTGTGTCGGTGACGAGCGCAACGAAAACGCTTCACATGACAAGCATGTTGTCAATTCTTCGTCAATACCAGCAACTGGCAACAACTATGTGATGCTGACTGATTCGCAGATAAAACTCGCCAACATTACCCTGCAAAAAGTCCGAACCGAGTCGATCGGGCAAACCGTTATCCTTAATGGCTCGCTCACAACAAATGAAAAAGAAATTGAAGTAATCAGTGCCCGCGTCGCCGGTCGGATTGAAAACCTGTATGTAAAAGAAACCGGAAAAATCATCAGACGAGGTGAACCTGTTTACACAATCTACAGCGAAGAATTGATCACACTCCAAAGAGAGTACTTGCTTGCGCGAGAACAATACGAAAAACTTGGAAACAGTCACAAGAAGTATCGCGCATACATGGAGGCGGCTAAAGGGAAACTTCTGCTCTACGGACTCACCGAAGCTCAGCTTCAGCAGCTCGTTAAAGAGAAAACCATTGACAGCAATATCACATTCATTTCGCCTTCAACCGGCATCGTTAAAGACATTTCGATCACCGAAGGGCAACATGTATCGGAGGGAATGCAGCTTATGCGTATTGAAGATCTCGAAACTCTTTGGATTGAAGCCGAGCTCTATCCTTCGGAAACTTCCATCATTTCGATAGGCAGCAAAATCGAAGCGATGATCGCGGGATCAGAAAAAAAGCATGAAGCAACTATAACGTTCCTCAGCCCAGAATATCGAAACAACTCCTTCATCACGATCATGCGTGCATCATTGCCAAATCCCAACTTAGAACTCGCTCCGGGCATGCAGGCGCAAATCTATGTGAAACATTCAGCAAAGAAAGCGTTAACAGTATCAGCTGACGCCGTCATCCACGACGAATACGGATCGCACGTTTACGTTAAACAAGGCACTAACACATTCCGCCCGCAGATGATCGAAACGGGAATTGAAAATTTTGAATCGATAGAGGTTGTGGGCGGACTTACCGAGGAAGATACTGTTGCTGGAACAGGCGCATATCTCTTGTATAGTGAAATGATCCTGAAAAACGGATCACTTCCGCTGGAAAGCCATTCACATCAATAAATACGTAACAAACAAAATACAAATCATCATGAAAACCAGATTAACTATTCTCTCTTTAACATTCGCGGCATCAGCGTTTATGCTTATCTCATGTGGCGAAAAGAAACAAACATCAGACGACCACGGCGATCATGCAAATTCAGAAACTTCGGCGCCTGTTGAAGAAGCAAGCAAACCGCAATTCGAAGTCGATCAGCAGTTTCAGTCGCAGCTCGCTGCTGTATTCACTAGCTATGTAGAATTAAAAGATGCCTTTGTATCTTCCGACGCAGCCAAAGTCAAAACAGCATTGCCGGAAGTTCAACAAGCACTGGACAACGTTGATATGAAGCTGACAACCGGTGCAGCACACAACGACTGGACGAACTATCAGTCATCGATGAAAAAATCCTTAGGCGAGATGGAAGCAAGCTCGGATATCGAAGCACAACGCAAATCCTTTAGCGTACTTTCCGACAATCTGTATAAAAGTATAAAAGCATTCGGATTAGGTGGCGACGAAGCGTTTTATGAATTTTGCCCAATGGCATTTGACAACGAGGGTGGCTACTGGCTCAGCGATGTCGATCAGATTCGGAACCCCTATTTCGGTGACAAGATGCTTAGTTGCGGGGAAGTAGTTGAAAAGTTACAATAGAAGTCATTTTACGTTTTCAAAGTCCGGCAGTCAGCGATGGCGTTGCCGGATTTTTATTTACAAGTTATTTCGCAGATAGATGTTATAACATGAGTGTAATTATTTGTGGAAACGATTCAACGAAAAGCAGCATTTGCATCGTCGGGTAAAATATATGCCGCAATTCTTTTGAGAAAATTGACGCAATACGTGCGATTTGAATTTTATTTTCTTTAGATTGATTCCATCGATTCATTAACCTTAACAACTTATGATGAAAAAATTTCTATCAATCGCGGCTATCGCAACGATAGGCGCCGTGTTCTCATGTCAAACTGAGGATGCATCAATCTCATCTTCTAACGGTGTTTCCGACGAAGCACTTGCAAAAATCCGGGCACTGGGTTTTAGCGCAGAAAATGTTCAACTCGTGGATGATGGTTACCTTGTAGAAGGAGACATCATGTTGCATGCGCACGACCTCGATGGACCTGCGGATTCAAAAAAATTACGCATCGCCGAAGTAGAGCAATACCACACTTTTAATCTCGTGGATGGTCCACGCACCATTACTGTTAGCGTCAGCGGAACAGTAAGTGGCGCTTTCTCAAACGCAGTCAACAACGCTATTGCCCGTTACAACGCGCAGAACTTGTCGATCTCAATGCAACGCGTCAGCAGTGGTGGCGACATCAATATTAAAATGGTTAATACCGGACGTTACATTGCCTCTGCAGGCTTTCCCGACAGGCAAGGCGACCCTTATCCAACTGTGAATTACGCCAAGAAATATTCCAACTACAGCGATGGCTTTATGACTACCGTGATTGCTCATGAGATTGGTCATTGTATCGGCTTCCGTCACACCGACTACATGAACAGAGCGTATAGCTGTGGTTCTGGTGGAAGCGAGGGAGCTGGCAGTGTTGGAGCAGTTCACATTCCTGGAACGCCTACCGGACCAGACAACGCATCATGGATGCTTGCATGTTTGAGCGCGTCGACTAATCGTCCGTTCAATGCGAACGACCGGGAAGCACTCAGTTATTTGTACTGATATCCTACAAAATAATCAAAGGGACTGTCGAAAGGCAGTCCTTTTTTATTGAATGATCAAACGTGCGTGATACCTTTTGCCATTCGATGTTGTTAGCTCGACCACGTACAGGCCCGGCGGAAAAGCAACAGGCTCAATATTTTTCAAAACACCAAAATCTTCATAAGTCCGATGGAATGTACCGCGGAGATCATACACTTCCATCCTTGTTACGCTTTCATCCTGAATAATGATACTCACTTCATCTGTTTCCATGGCGGGATTGGGATAGAGATAAACATCATTCTCATTGATGAAGAGAACCTGTTCTTCATCGCTGTAAACCATCTCACCAGAGACTTTCTCCAAGCGCACACGATACGTCTGCAAACCAGAAAGAAAGGCTGGATCCGCAAGTAAGAAGGATCCCGAACGCAGATCAGTCGAAGAAGAAGCTAAAACAAACTGGCCCCCGCCAACTCCCCGCTCCAGTGATACGGATTTCAGTCCGTAAGTTGTTCCAAGCTCCAAATCAAATACTGCCTTTTCGTTTACAACAGAAGTGCGGGCCAGGAAAGATTTAATGTAACAGCCAACACCTTGTCTTGTTAAATCCGTAATTGATGCGCGGTCGCCAATGCGATCACCAATTACGGGGGCAACAGCATAAAACCTCGTATCATACAAAGTAGTGTCTATTGCAAACAACGTGTCTGTTGTGAAATGAATAGGCTCCATGTATTGCTCTCCTAATGCATAGACATTAAAACCAGTCGCATTTTCCATCGGGGGCCAATACAGCAACGCGTTACTTCCGCAAAGATATCCAAGGTCAGGTGAGACCAATGAATGAAGGAGAATTTCGTCCGATATAAAAACTTCACTTTCGTCTGTGGTAAAACGAAGTTGAATGAGTGCGGATGTATCCGGCGATACCCAATCGTGGAAACCATTGATCATATTGATATCCGATGAGATCAAATGCCAGTCATCATTTCCCTGGTATCGAAAGTCAAGCGATGCGTTTGTCTCGCTAGCATGCCACCTCCATCGGATGATGTTATTGCTTGCTGATCGTAATGGTGATGACGGAAGTGGATGAAAAAAAGAAAAACCAGCCAAAAACTCGTACGCAATATAGAACTGCTGGGTTGCAATAAGATCCGCGCCATTGATCACCACGTTGTAGCTACCCGCCTCAGGGTTGACAATACTAACCTGTTCGACATTGTTCAGTGTATCTTTACCACGCTGGGATGGCGCTTGCAAGTCATTCAGATTGGGCGTGGGATTCAATACCCACGGAAGTACTATCTCACTCGAGGGAGAAGTCACCGAAAGATCAAGGTCGTTGACAAGCGCTTTTGTCGCGGTAGGGTCTCCGGGAACATCATTCCACGCAAGTGTAATTTTTAATTGGTGAATACCAGCAGGAACCTGTATCGCCACCGAAAGCGTGTTACCTTCCTCAACCTCGCCAGTAAAGAATCGTCCGTCTTTCACAGTCCTAACAGCACGAAGAGCATTCACGCTGCCAAATCCGGTTTCATAATCAACATTCGGTCGGTTGACATCATCGGCGCTATTGATGATAACTGCTTTTACCAGCGCCGCATTCGGCAATTCATTGTGCAATGTTTTGTATTGATGCTGGATCGCTGCAACCAATCCCGATACGAGGGCTGCACCTTCAGAAGAACCTCCATCACCGAAAGCAATCACTTCTGGTTTAATGCGTCCATCATGAGCCGGGCCTCGTGAGCTACGACTCATGACACGTCCATATCGATCAGACGACCCGACGCAAAGAGTGTTCTTCGATAGCTTGAATTGTCCAGTGAGATTCGCGACACCCGGAATGCCTTCATACTTTCCTTCTCCTGGCGTCTGATCACCATCATTGCCTGATGAGAAAACGTGAACCAATTGCGGATTGCTCACCACTGACGCGTCATAAGCAAACGATTCGATACCATAGTAATTTTCGACGCCAACGCCGTAGGAATGGTTCTGAATCGAAATTCCCTGAGATAGTAGCGCAGCGCCATCGTCCGGTAACAATAATTCAAAGTCGGAGGATGTTAACAATGCTGCGGGTGCAACTCCCTTTCCTTCACCAGAAATGTTTCCTCCGCCGGCAGCAACAGTCGCCACGATGGTTGCATGCAGCGATTTAGGTTCGTCGAAATGTTCATTAAGTACCACCCTACCGTGAAGATCCAGATCATCAGGGTCAAAAGGCTTTTCTTTGACGGAAATGGTTATGTCCTCACCGTCAACTTCAGGAAGGTTATCATGTAAGGCTGCAACTGCGTTTAGTGTCATATCAAAATCGCCGAGTACGGTTTCTTCCTTTGCCATACGCGGACCCTGATCAATAAAAAGCACGGCGGTGCATTGCGTGAGGGCTGCAATTTGACCCGTTGTACAATCGCCTATTCTATATACTAAATTGCCTTCCGCCCTCGGTTTCAATTCGGGGTATTGGCTATTCAGCCACAGTAGGAATGAAGAAGTGTCTCGCACGAGGACAGCAATACTTTGGGGCACGTGGGCCTTTGAGGCAACCGCTGTGCTAAGTTTTGACGAATGCAAAGAATATAGCTTATCCTGCGCATGCAGTGGCGTAGAACTGAGGATGAGCAAGACTAAAAGTAATCGCACCATTGATCGTGACGAAATTTAGTCTTTTTCAGATTCTCTGCTAATCCCTTTTGTTAAGGATTATCCGATAGTGATTGGCCACTCCTATCAAGCGTTGCGCGGAACCTCAGCCCAACCGGAGTAAATGAATCAGGAAAACTGTAGAATTGAAGCAGCAATATGTGTTGGCATAATTATTTTCTGTAATAACTTGTTTAACCTAACGGCTGTTTCAGCTTGGCTAATTAAACGTTAGATCAAACGCAACATGTAGCCTAAGGAGACTAGATAATGGAGAACCTCACTCAATCAAAACTTCAGGGACCTTCACCCAACCCAAATACTAGCTCGCGACCTGTTAAGGTAGGTGACGGGCGATTTGAACGCATGATCGAGGAAGTAGAAGACTATGCCATCCTGTTATTGGACAAAAAAGGAACAGTGTTGACATGGAACAAAGGTGCTGAACGCATTAAAGGGTATCAGGCAAAAGAAATCATCGGTAAGAGCTTTCGTCTGTTCTATTCCAAGGAGGATAAAGACAACGGTCTGCCTGATGCATTGCTCTCAACAGCCATTAAAGACGGACGCGCTAATCACGAGGGCTGGAGAATACGCAAAGACGGAAAACGCTTTTGGGGAAGTGTAACACTAACGTGTCTGCATGATGACAGCGGAGACATAACAGGCATATTGAAGCTAACTCGCGACCTCACCGAGCGTAAGGCCGCGGAGGACAGGTTTAGTAATTACGTCGAGGATCTTCAACAAAAAAACGAAGAGCTTCAACGCAGTGAAGAACGCTATCATAAGATGGTCTCTGAAGTTACTGACTATGCTATTATTTTACTTGATCCTGAAGGAAAAATACTCGACTGGAACAAAGGGGCCGAAAGCCTTAAAGGATACAAGGCATCCGAAATCATTGGAAAAAGTTTTAGGGTTTTTTACAGCCAGGCCGACAAGGAAACACATCTGCCGAGGCGACTTCTTGATATCGCAATTGAAAAAGGCTCAGTTTCAGCTGAAGGATGGCGCATACGGAAGGATGGGTCACGATTTTGGGCGAACGTAACAATAACTGCTTTACACGGAGAGGATGAACGGATCATCGGCTTTTCGAAAGTGACAAAAGATCTCACCGCCAAAAAGGTTGCGGAAGATATTCTAAGCAACGCGGCGGAAGAGTTGCGCCAACGCAACGAGGAACTCCGCATTAGCGAAGAGCGATATCACAGAATGATCGCTGAAGTTCAGGACTATGCAATTCTGCTTCTCGATAAGGACGGATTTATCCAGAACTGGAACGCCGGTGCGGCATTTGTGAAGGGCTATGAGGCGAGTGAAATTATAGGCAAAAACTTCAGGCAATTCTATATGCCCGAAGATATTGAGCGGAAGGTTCCTGACCAACTGCTCGAGCGCGCGCGAACTCACGGGAAGGCGAATAGCGAAGGATGGCGCGTACGGAAAAATGGCACGAAGTTCTGGGGCAGCGTCGTTATTACCGCACTTCATAACAATGCCGGAGAGATCATTGGATTTTCAAAAGTTACACGCGACCTCACCGAGCGCAAAGAAGCCGATGACCTGATGAGAAAAACTGCCGAAGAACTTGCGGCAAAAAACAAGGTTCTTGAAAACCTGAACAATGAACTATCATCGTTTGCATATATCGTTAGCCATGATCTGAAAGAGCCTGTGCGTAAAATCCAGATCTTTGCCGGACGTCAACGGGAAGCTGACAAATCGCGTGAGGAGATTCTGGAGTTTTCGGATAAAATTGAAAAGACTGCTGCCAGGATGCAACAGCTGATGGAAGACCTTCTCCGTTATGCTGAACTGTCGCATGCTACAGAAGCCAAATCCGTGGACCTGAATCACATCGTGAATATTGTTACGTCCGATCTGGAAGTTGCGATCAATGAAAAAAATGCTTCGATCACTTCGGACATACTTCCGCGAATTACAGGGGTACCTCATCAACTGCAACAGGTATTCCTGAACCTGTTCGTAAACGCGTTGAAGTTCTCGAAGGAAGATGTGCCACCGAAAGTAACCGTACGATACCAGCAGACGTCTCCCGCAGGTATTGACGTACCAGGAAGTCTTTATCATGAAATCTCCATAACCGATAATGGAATTGGATTTGACCAGCTTTATGCTGACAGAATTTTTGAAGTCTTTCAACGGCTCCATTCTAAAACAATATCGGAAGGGAGCGGGATCGGCCTGGCGATCGTGCAAAAAGTAATGAGCAATCATCACGGATTTGTTAGAGCGCAGAGTACCCCTGGCCATGGTGCCACCTTCAGTTTATATTTTCCGATAGAAGACAGCCAAGCAAAGCAATAATTTTTAGACACTTCGGATGAACGGATGCTGATTTTTAATTGCATTCGCTGCAAAGTTTTGCTAATCTCACTTAAGGAAAAACAATGCATTCAACATCAAATCAATCGGTCCGGCTTAACCTGCTTGAAGAAACCCGTTTTGAAAAGCTTACCGTAACCGTTTATCCCGACGAAAAAATTGCTTCCACCATCGTCGCACAACGAATTGCAAATCTCATCCGGGAAAAACAAAAGATGGGAAGCTTTGCTATTCTTGGCCTCGCTACAGGCGCGACACCAATCAAGCTATACGCCGAGCTTGTTCGCATGCACCGCGAAGAAAAGCTGAGTTTCCAAAACGTCATTACGTTCAATCTCGACGAATATTATCCAATGCAGCCAACGGCCGCGCAGAGCTATGTTACGTTTATGAATGAAAATCTGTTTAATCACATCGACATTAACAGAAAACACATTCACATCCCGGATGGTACGTTGCGCAAAGAAGACATTACTGCGTTCTGTATGGACTACGAACGCAAGATTGAGTCTTACGGTGGAATTGACCTGCAGATACTTGGAATAGGTCGAACAGGCCATATCGGCTTCAATGAACCTGGCTCTGCACCAAACTCAGGCACACGACTCGTCACGCTTGATGACCTGACCCGACGCGATGCTGCCCGCGATTTCGGTGGAAAAGAAAATGTTCCGACCAAGGCAATTACTATGGGCATTGGGACAATCTTCAAAGCCCGCGAGATTATCCTGATGGCGTGGAGCGGAAAAAAGGCACCGATCATAAAGAAAGCTGTTGAAGGTGAAATATCAGGCGATGTTCCTGCAACATATTTGCAACTGTCGTCCAATGTCGAGTTTATTCTAGATCAGGATGCGGCAGCTGAGCTGACGCGATTTAATACGCCCTGGCTTGTCAAAGACTGTGTCTGGGATGACATGCTTACGAAGAAATCTGTGATATGGTTATCGTCTGTGCTTCATAAACCGATCCTCAAACTCACCGAAGAAGACTACAACAACCATGGCATGGCACAACTGATCGTACAGCGTGGTTCTGCATATAAGATCAACATTCAAATCTTCAATCAGCTCCAGCATACAATCACAGGCTGGCCCGGCGGAAAACCAAATGCTGATGATTCGCAGCGACCTGAACGCGCTGAGCCAAAACAAAAAAGAGTGATCATCTTCTCCCCTCACCCCGACGATGACGTGATATCGATGGGCGGAACATTTATCCGGCTTGTTGATCAGGGACATGATGTTCATGTCGCCTATCAGACGTCCGGAAACACTGCAGTTTGGGATGATGATGTATTGCGTTACATGGAATTTGCAATTGATTTTGAAGACAGTCTTGGCCGCGATGCGTCCACACTGAAAAGCATTTACCTCGATGCGCGCAAATTCATCGAAAGGAAACTTCCCAATCAACCGGATACAAAAGAGATCAGGGACGTAAAAGGCTTTATCCGTAAAGCGGAAGCAATTGCCGGAGCTCGCTTCGCTGGCCTGTCCGATAACAATATTCACTTCATGTCACTTCCATTTTATGAAACGGGAAAAACGCAGAAGAATCCTCCTACAGACCAGGATGTTGAATTAACGATGGCACTGTTGCAGGAAATCAAACCACAGCAGGTTTTCGCAGCAGGTGATTTTGCTGATCCTCACGGAACCCACATCGTTTGTTTCCGTATCATAATGGAGGCATTAACGAAACTTCGTACTACAGAAAGCTGGCCGAAAGACTGTTGGCTGTGGTTATACCGGGGGGCCTGGCATGAATTTGAAACACACGAAATCGAAATGGCTGTTCCGCTTTCTCCGCAAGAAGTTGAAAAGAAAAAGCTCGCAATCTTCAAACATCAGTCGCAGAAAGATCGGCCCGTATTTCCGGGTGATGACTCACGCGAATTTTGGTTACGCGCTGAAGAACGAAACCGTGAAACCGCAAAGCACTATCATAATCTTGGCCTCGCCGACTACGAAGCAATGGAAGCGTTTGTGCGTTGGAAATTCTGAAAACGAGCTGAGGTTTTATAATAAGAGTAGCGTAACCCGCTATTTAAAAAAAGGCTGTCCTGAAAATCCAGAACAGCCTTTGAACCAACCTCACAATCACGAAATGAAATTTGTCGAGGGACCAACAAAATCAACTTTAGTCGTTGTCAGGTTTATCTTTCAACTGAGATTTTGAAATATCAACGCGCTTTCCATCATCATTGATGTAATAGTACTTTCCATCATCGTCGATGTAGCACGTCTCGCCGTTTGGTCCAACCTGGCCATCAACCTTTTCGTCTTTGATCGCTGCCGCGGCATCACCGGCGCCTTCGGATATCGCATCGCCAACATCATTTCCGGCGTCCTTAACATCTCGCTTTGTATTTTCCGCTGCCTGATCGATTTCGCGTTCCACCTCTTCACTTTCTTCCGAAAGTTCCCGCTCCGCCTGATCTGCTTCTTCTCTTAATTCATTTGAAGCCTCATCGGCCTCGCGGTTAGCATCGTCACTAATCTCATCCGCTTCTCTTTCAACTTCATCAGCAGCGTTTTCGACGTCGCGTTCAGTGTTTTCGGCAGCTTGCTCAATGTCGCCTTCTGCACTTTCGCGCTCCTGACGATAGGCGTCGGAACCCATCGGCTGGCCAGCTTTCAGTCCATATAATTCTACCTCCGCTTTTTCTCCATCTGCATTCTCAGAAGTTTGATAAGTAAAGGCGACTTTCTGGATATCGCGATCAGGATGAGAAAGTTCTATTGCAGGCGTTTCGTTATCGTTTGAGAATTCAACCGGAATTTCCAGCTCCTCCATCTCTCCCGATTCATAGAATACCTGCAAGCGTTCGATATTGAGTGGCGCGTCTTTTATTTTCAGCTTTATAGCACTGAATTCGTCCGCACCATAAACGACGATCGACTCGTTCTGCATTTTAAAGCTCGCCGTCGTTTCGCCAATCTTTTTCCACCCATCCTCATTATCTGTTACAACGGCAGGCTTCTGCGCATAGGCGTTGAGACCGACAACAGAAGCAAGCATTAATAAAAATCCATTTAACCCTTTTTTCATATCTACATTCTTTTGGTTTTCACCGCTTCCATAAGAAATCACTGTGCCGGTCGGAAAACGAGTAGTTATCAAATATAAAGCTGGTTTCAATGCGGATTAATTCAACAATACTGTTGCTGGAATACCAATTGAATAAACGAATGTCTGGCAATAGAACGAAGTCATTTCGCCACCTTTACTGGTCCCGCCAATTTTTGATTTTGGCATTTTACGCGCTGCCAATGACTAGCGAACACTAAAACGATTGCAAAGGAATATCCGATCTTGGTATATTGACTTACCCAAATGAAAACAATGACAGGCTACAACTATCCGGGCGGATACGACATTATTTCCTCCGTTCCGCGTGCACTCAAACAGGTAAAAGACCCGATTGGCACCATGGAGGAAAGTATGGCGCTTTTCAACGGTACGTATAGTGTACATCTTGGATACCGAAAATATATTATAACGCAAGACCCTGCTTTCATCGAATACGTGTTAAAAACCAATCACAGAAATTACCAGAAGTCACACTTCCAATCGGAAAAGCTGGCGAAGTTCATTGGAAAAGGATTGCTTACTTCAAACGGCGATTTTTGGTTGAAACAAAGGCGACTGATACAGCCGGGTTTTCATCACGAGCGAATTGCCGCACTGTATTCAATCATTGATAAAACAGTCGCCAATTTTCTGGTCAGGTTTCCTGAAGGTTCACATGACGTGGCTCCTCATATGAATGCCCTCGCTTTCGAACTCGTCATCAATACTCTTTTTAATATCGACGTGTCACAGGATATCCGCGCAGAGCTTAACATGTTCATTCGCGAGGCGCAGGCTTTCGTAATAAAGGATATCAGGCAGTTTTATAAAAGCTGGTGGTTTAAAGTCTCCGGAGAGGAACGCGCTAACCTGATACGATCACAACGAGCGAGAACCATTGTTCGTGCAATTATCCGCGAACGTCGGCAGCGTAAAACAAATTACCACGACCTGCTCGACATGTTGCTTGACGCGCGTTATGAAGACACTGGCTTACCAATGGAGGAAGAACAAGTAATCGATGAAATCCTTGTTCTGATCATTGCCGGTCATGAAACAACAGCGAATGCGCTGGCCTGGACTTTGTACCTGCTGGCAACCCACGAAAATGTTCAAACTAATCTTCGGGAGAAAACACCTGACCTTTCGTTAAAGGAAATAGTTTCAAACGAGCCGCTTAACAATGTCATCAGGGAAAGTATGCGCTTATACCCGCCAGCCTGGATCAGTGACCGCGTGGCGATGGGCGACGACGCCTTCGGAAATTTTCGATTTCCAAAAGACACGATCATTGTACTCTTTTACTATGGCTTACATCGAAGTCCGGAGTATTGGGCAGATGCGACAGGGTTTATTCCTGATCGTTTCTCCAAGGAAAACTTTACGAAAGAGCAATCAAAAGCGTATCATCCTTTTGGTGGCGGGCCAAGGCTTTGTATTGGTAATAATTTCGCGATGGCGGAAATGACCATATTCCTGCAGGCTTTCATTAACAAATTCAGCCTCACACGTACTAGCATAAGTCCTTCATTGGTGCCACTGGTTACACTGAAACCAGACAAGATCATCCTTAACATCCGGCGGCTAAAACGAAAGTGATGTTTAGACTACTGTTTACTCCTGTTAGATACCGGTATAACCTGGGGACCGGCAGATATATTCCTGGCTTTCGTGTTAGTGATTGATCGTGCAGCAGTTGTCGCTTCTCTTGACTTTTTGTATTTCGATATATCGGCAGGGTCGCCGCAGACGAAAAAGAAACGCTCCTTCCACGAGGTGGCTGTACGCACATCGCGAATGATATCCATTAGTTCATGAAAGTTGATGTACAACGGGTTTGCCTTGTGCGGGATGTTCGATGTTATGCCATACACAGCTTGTTCCTCTTCTTTCTGATAAGTTCCAAACATCCTGTCCCAGATTATAAACGTTGCGCCATAGTTCTTATTGAGATATTTCTCCTGGCAGCCATGATGCACGCGATGGTTAGAAGGCGTCGCAAAAATATACTCGATAGCTGGGTGTAACCTGCGTATATATTCCGTATGTACCCAGAATTGAAACAACACCGCTATCTGGTTAGTGACGAAAAGAATCACTGGATGAAAGCCGAAAAACGCAACAGGAAAAAAGAAGGCAATCTTAAAATACTGTATCCAACTCAGCCGGAAGGAAACCGTGAGATTATAGTGTTCGCCGCTGTGATGCGTAACATGCGTCGCCCAAAATATCCGGAGTCGGTGAGAAATATTATGTGCCCAGTAACTGCAAAAATCGAAGAGGATATAACAAGGCAGGAATGTCCACCAATTTAATTCCATCCGCCATGGAACAAGATTGTAAATGAATATGAATAGAAAAAGAAGAAGGCCTTTCAGGATCAAACCAATAGCTACGTTTCCGAGGCCCACGAGTGTCGAACCAATCATTTCATCTTTTTCATACAACTTTCTAT